>Ga0315274_10000095_pt1 | contig 125386 bp, 118 predicted proteins | sample YL17G02_20_MG_FD_203700 | JGI IMG/M metagenome (GOLD analysis project Ga0315274, IMG submission 203700) | Sediment microbial communities from Yellowstone Lake, YNP, Wyoming, USA - YL17G02_20 | ecosystem: Environmental > Aquatic > Freshwater > Lake > Sediment | place: USA: Wyoming | collected...
AAACAGGACCTCACGGCCAAGCTGCTGGCCTACATCGAGCGCTTCAACCAGGAACGACGCGTCTTCCAGTGGACGAGGACGGCCCACGACCTCCTCAGGTCACGTACTTCACGGACGCGACACTAGGAACTCGGGCTGTCAAGACGCGTCCCTTGTGATAGTCCGTCCCGCTGACTGACCCGTCCCCGGTGAACGGTCACTTCCCGAGCTAGTCTAGCCCTCCCGCCTCCGCTTGCCAAAGGGCCTCTCCCGGCCCTCGGTGAGGTTCGCGGAAACCGACTCGGGCGGGAAAGCGACCTCCCCGGAGGGGGCGTGCGAAAAGGCCGCGAAGGAGGCTCCAAGCCATGCCCCCCGGCCCCACCTACGCCGCTACCGCCAACTGGGACATTCCGATTCTCATTCGGACTTGTGCGCCAGGAAAGGCCACACATCCAGAGGTTTGACGACTAGACGCGTGCCATCATATAGCCACACCTGGAACTCGTCCTGTCTCCCTCTCCTGAACGCGTCACAGATGCACTCAGCGTGCGGGAAGTACGGTCTCATGTCAGAGTAGTCCACATCGTCTCTTTCCGACGTGATGAAGAACGGCAAGATGATCTCCCGAACGTCTGCATTTCTGGTCCTTACAGGCCATTTCAGGCAGAACAGGCGCCTTCCACCTTTGCGAAGGTCAACGCGCAGGAAGATGTCGTACAGCCACTTGGCCCGTTCCTGCCGCAGATGGACGAGCTGACCACTCAAGTTGTCTGCCAACGAGAGAATACGCAATTTGTCCTCAACCAATCCCCTCAGTTTCTTATCGCCTTTCTCTATGTAGGAATCTAGGATTTTGGTGAAGGAACAGTGAACGAGAACCGGACGAACACTAGGCATCGAGCACGTGCGCGCGAGCCGGATCAATCTCTAGTTGATTGAGGCAGTCAACAACCTTTCCGGCTGCTATTGCCAGTGCTGCCTCATCAAGATATCGTCTGAGTTGCGCGGCCATGCCACGAACAAGCACGCGGGGGGGGGCCATCCACAGCGAGACACGCGGGCACTCCTCCAGCATCGTGAGGGCACGGACAGTAGCCCTGTAGCACTCAATGATGCTCTTGTCAGCCTTGTCTCCGTCTGCCGATTTGCGGACCCGTCGAAGGAGAGACCGGAGTGCGCAGGATCGGGCAATGAAGACCACACTTCCTCGCGCGCAGACCAACCATAGGTTAATCCGCGCGTGGAGTTGTCCAAAGGAAGGAGTCACCTGGTTGTCCAGTTCACGTGCGTATCGCTCGACGCTCTCGCAGTTTGGAATGGTCGGACACAGAATGGTTCCCACGCGTGCATCCCTCCTTCTCCTCGCCGGAGTAGTATACCTTTTATCGCCCAATCTGTGAAGCGACATTCATCACCTCGCGCTGGAATGTCCTACCACCAACTAGGCCATTCCGAAAGGATTTGAGGGCCGCCTCCAAGTCCTCGTCGACGAGGTGAGTGTAGATCTGCGTCGTCGCTAGGTTCGCGTGGCCGAGCGCCTTCTGCGTCAGGCGGATGTCCTTCGTCTCCCGATAGAGATCAGTGGCGAAGGAGTGCCGCAGCGTGTGCGGGTGAACGCTCTTGGTGATCCCGGCCCGCGCCGTGTAGCGCGAGACCATCGCCTGCACGTACCGCACCGAGACAGGCTTCCCTTCCAGGGTCGTGAAGATCGCCGTCTTGTCGCCCGCTACGTCTCGCGCCTGTCGTTCGCGCCAGTGACGGAGAAGGGCTAGATCCTCCTCGCCAAGCCAGAGGGTCCGGTCCTTTGCGCCTTTTCCTTGGCGGACCGTGAGCTTCCCGGTGTTGAGGTCGAGATCCCTCCAGGACAGGGCGACCGCCTCGGAGACCCGGAGGCCAATGTCCAGCATCAGCCGGAGGAGGAGACACGTGGTGGGATTTCTGTGTTTACTGCGCGGTAAGCCGGCGGGAGGATTCGAACCTCCGACCCACGGTTTACGAAACCGTAGCTCTACCACTGAGCTACGCCGGCGGTACAATGCGGGATTATAGACCCTGCCTGATAGGCGTTCAACCGGAGGAAGGATGGATGGTCTCGCGATCGCTGCCGCCCTGGCCGAGTTGAGACCGGTGGTCGTCGGCGCGACGATCCGGGCCGTCTACCAGCCGGAGCGCGAGACGTACGTCCTCTACCTCTTCGCTCGGCAGGACCTCCGGCTCCTCGTCTCCCCGCGTCGCGCGGCGATCCATCGGACGCTCCTCGATCTCCCCAACCCGCAGACGCCGTCCCCGTTCGTCATGCTCCTTCGCAAGCACCTGCGCGGCGCTCTCCTCGACGAGGTCCGCCAGCATGGCTGGGAGAGGGTCGTCTCCCTGGACGTCATCCGTCGGCGCGACTCGGGGCCGGAGCGCGTCTCGCTCGTCGCCGAGCTGCTGGGGATCCGGGGGAACCTCCTCCTCGTCCGTGAGGGTCTCGTCCTTGCTGCTTTGCGGAGCGACGAGAGGAACCAGCCCGGCTCGCCCTACACGCCGCCGACAAGCCAGGGGAAGCGCGACCCAGCGAGCCTGACGGAGGACGACCTGCGCCCCCTTCTCGCCGGGCCTGACCCGGACCGGGCCCTGGTGCGAACGGTAGACGGAATGGGCAGAGAGACGGCCCGCGCCGTCCTCACCCGCGCTACCTCTCTCGATGCGGGTCCGGTCGAGGCCCGTGCCCGCCAGGCTCTCGCCTTCGTCCTCGCCCACCTCGACGCCCCGAGGGCGGAGGTCGACCCGCGCGAACGCACGGCCTCCTTCTTCCCACTCACCCCAGCCGGAGAGGTGATGCCAAGCTTCTCCGCGGCCCTCGACCAAGCCCACCTCGATGCCGGAACCGTCTCCGACGAGGAGACGGAGGAGAGAACTGCCGCAGCGCGTCTGGGCCGGGCGGTCGCCAAGCGCGAGAGGACGCGAAAGAGGATGGAGGACTGGCTCGCTCAGGCGGAGAAGGCAGACGTCCTCCAGCACCAGGCCGACCTCCTGCTCACGCACCGGACGGACCTCGAGCGGAAGATGACGAAGGCGATGCTTCCCGATCCGGCGACCGGGGAGACGGTCGAGGTCGCGCTCGACCCGCGCCTGTCCCCGATCGGGAACGCACAGGCGCTCTACGAGCGAGCAAAGCACCTCCGGCGCGGGAGGCCGGTCGTGGAGCGGCGGCTCCGCCGCCTCCGCGAGGAGCTCCGGGTCCTCGACGAGGCGCTCGTCTCGGTGAAGAGAGGGGAGGAACCGGGCGAGGCTGCCCTCACCCTGGCCGCACCCTCTCCGTCCCGAGCGCGAGGACGCCCGCGCCCGGCGGCCGGGCCGCGCACGGTTCGCATCCTCGATCACGTCGTCCAGGTCGGGCGAAGCGCCGCGGAGAACGACCTCCTCCTTCGCCAGGCACGGCCCGACGACCTGTGGTTCCACGTCAAGGGCTTCGCCGGCTCGCACGTCGTCGTCCGTCGCCCAGGGGCGCGTGAGGTACCGCGCGAGGTGATCGAGGGGGCGGCACGCCTCGCGGCTCGTCACTCCAAGGCGCGCGGGGAGAGGCGGGTCGAGGTAAGCTACACCGAGGCGAAGCACGTGCGGAAGCCGAAGGGAGCCCCAGCGGGGTTGGTCGTCCTCGCGCGCGAGGATACACTCACCGTCGACATGTCCGGTCCAGGTGAGCCCGCATGAACTTGAGCGTCGCGGACATCCTCCAGCTCGTCCTGTCCCTCGTCGCGACCTTCGCCGCGGTCATCCTGCACGAGGTCGCGCACGGGTACGTCTCGTGGCGCCTGGGCGACCCGACCCCCAAGCAGCAGGGGCGCCTGACGGCGAACCCCCTCGCCCACATCGACCTGATCGGATCGATCGTCGTGCCCCTCGCCCTGTGGGCGATGAACTCCCGCTTCCTCTTCGGCTGGGCGAAGCCGGTGCCGATCAACCCGGCCTTCTACCGGAACCCGCTCAAGGGCACGCTCTACGTCGCGCTCGCCGGGCCGCTGTCCAACGTCGCGGCCGCCCTCGCCGCGGCCGGAACGGGGCGGCTTGTCCTGCTCGGGATCTCCGGCTCGGTCCTCTTCCGCACGTCGACCGTCACCGCAAACCTCGTCCAGGCCGTCTTCCTCTTCCTCGGGATCTTCGTCATCATCAACCTCGCGCTCGCGGTCTTTAACCTGATCCCGATCCCGCCCCTCGACGGGTCGCGCGTCCTTGCCTACTTCCTTCCGGCCCACTGGCGCCTGCGGATGGCCCAGATCGAGCGGTTTGGGTTCCTCATCATCTTCGCCCTCGTTCTCCTCGGCGGAACGAGCGGGCTCTTCCGGCTGACGAGCGGGATCTGGCGCGCCCTCCTCGGGAACGAGTGGCTCCTCTTCCTCTCTTCCTAGCGAGATCCCACGTTCCCGTTGCTCCCTTTCGAGACGACTCGTATAATCCCGGAACTCAAACGACGTAGAGGAGCGTTCTCGCGTGACAGGGCACGAACCCACCTACCAGGTGAAGGAGCGGTCGGCGACCGACGTCACCGTCCTCGTGACGGTGCCCGCGGAGGCGGTCAAGGAGCGGATCGAGGGGGCGTACCGGGAGTACGCGCGCGAGGCAAGGATCCCCGGGTTCCGACCGGGGCGAGCCCCGCGCTCCCTCCTCGATGCCCACTTCGGGCACGACACCTTCCTCGACGAGGCGAAGAAGGACCTCGAGCGGGAGCACCTCCCGAAGGCCCTGGATCACCTGGCCCTGAAGCCGGTCACCCCTCCCGCGCTCAAGCCAGCGACCCTGGCCGAGTCAACCCCCTTCTCGTTCGAGGCGAGCTTCTCCGTCCTCCCGGAGTTCAAGCTCCCGGCCTACCGCGGGATCGCCCTCTCCGTGAACAAGGCTCCGGCGGTGAGCGACGAGGACGTCGACGCCGCCCTCGCGGAGATCCGCTCCCAGTTCGGAACCCTGGAGCCGAAAGAGGGGGACGTCGTCCAGGAGGGGGACGTCGTCCACGTCAAGGAGAAGGACGAGGCGTGGGACACGCGCGCCGAGGCCTCGAACGCGGTCACGGCGAGGCTCGTCGGGCACAAGGTGGGGGAGACCGTCACGATCGACCTCGACCTCCCCGAGGGGCGGAGTGTCCACACCGAGCTTACGATCCTCGGGCTGAAGCAGGTCCGCCTCCCGGAAGTCGACGATGCCCTGGCGAAGGACGCCGGGCGGGAGAGCCTCGCCGCGTTGAAGGAGGAGCTGCGCCAAGGGCTCGAGGCGTCTCGCGCCCGGGAGCACGAGGCGAAGATCGAGAGGGCCCTTCTTGACCGGCTCGTGGAGCAGACGGAGATGCCCCTGCCGACGGCCCTCGTGGACGAGATCGCCGCGGAGGAGATGGAGCGCCTGAAGAAGAACCTCGCCCACCCGCGCTCCCCCCTCTCGTTCGACGACTACCTCGCGCGGAAGGAGACGAGCGAGGAGGCGGTGCGCGACGACTACCGCCAGGTGGTGACGCGTCGGATTCGACGCGAGCTCCTCCTGCAGAAGGTGGCCGAGGCGGAGGAGATTGCGATTGGCGACCCCGAGCTGGAGGCGCTCGCGACCGAGGAGGCGAAGGGAGACGGAGAGGACCCCTTGCGGTACATCGCCCGGCTGAAGGCCGAGGACCGCTGGGACAGCTACCGCTCCTACCAAGAGAACGCGCGGGTCCTCCGCCTCCTGCGCGAGGCGGCCGCGATCACGGAGGAGAGATGAAGAGACCGACGGCGCAGATCCCGTTCGTCATCGACCAGTCCGGGCACACAGAGCGAACCTACGACATCTACTCGCGCCTCCTCGAAGACCGGATCGTCTTCCTGCGCGATCCGGTCGACGACGACGTCGCGAACCTCGTCATCGCCCAGATCCTCTTCCTCGCAGCGAAGGATCCGTCCAAGGACATCAAGCTGTACATCAACTCGCCCGGAGGGGTGGTCACGGCCGGGTTCGCGATCTACGACACGATGCGCTTCGTGAAGTGCGACGTCGCCACGACCTGTCTCGGCCAGGCGGCGAGCATCGCCGCCGTCCTCCTCGCCGCGGGGACAAAGGGGAAGCGCGCCGCGCTCCCCAACTCGCGCGTCCTCATCCACCAGGTCTTCGGCGGGGCACAGGGGCCGGCGATCGACGTCAAGATTCAGACGGACGAGCTCCTCCGCGTCCGCGACCAGATCAACCGGACCCTCGCCTTCCACACCGGCCAGCCGGTGAAGAAGATCGCGAAGGACACGGAGCGCGACTACTACATGGCGCCGGAGGAAGCGCTCGCCTACGGTCTGATCGACCGGATCATCGCCCCGAGAGACTGATCGCGACGCGGAAGGAGAGGCGGTCGAACCCGTCCTCGTCGACCTTGAACTCGACATCGAGGGAGACGGCTTCTCCGTCCACCGGCGCGGAGAGGGCGACCTCGTAGCCGGCGAGTTCGAGGCTTCCGATCTTCGGCTTGAACGTCGCCTTGGCGTCGAGGTCGATTCCTTCCAGCTCGGCCGAGACGGAAGGGGCGACCTCCGTGATCGTGACCCCCCAGCCACTCGAGAAGGCGTGATCGCAGACGAGCTTGAAGGTGAGGAAGGAGAGCGCCTCACAGGCCGCGGTCAGAGCACCCTTCGTCGGATAGGCGAGCGAGACGGAGGGCTTGAACGTGAGGACCTCCTTGACGGACCACCTCGCGGCCGGGAACTCGACTGTCACCCTCCCCTGGTCGAAGGCCCCCTTCTTGCACGAGAGCTCGACCTCAACCTCCTTCTCTCCGCAGTCCATCCTAGCCGTCGCCCGGAGGAACGCGTCGCGGAAGACGAGATCGAGCGAGCCAGGACAGCCGGCGAGGCGAAGCTTGTCCGCACCAAGGATCACCTCGTCGAGGACGAACTCCCCCTTCTTCTCCTTGATCGTCGCCGCGAGGTCGACGAGAGCGGAGCCGATCGGGAGGTCTTTCGCGGCGAGGTCAACCGTCTGGGCGAGCTTCCTGTCGAAGCCGAGCTCCGCTTCGACGTCGATCCCTTGCTCGAGGGCAACGTCCGCCGCGAAGGTCAGCGAGGAGGGTCCCTTCTCGTCTGCCTTGGCGGAGAGCCCGACGACGAGAGCGTCCCAGGTGCGCTCGACGCCAAGCGAGAGATCGGTCTCGAGCGTCTCCCCTCTCCAGGTCAGCTTCCAGAAGAAGTCCCCGTCCCAGGCTGTCTCCGCCTTGACGAGGACGGACAGGAGGGTGAGGATCGGGAGGAGGCGACGTACCGTGGAGGATAGGTTCATGAGCGCACCTATCCTACAGGTAATGAGAGACGGCGACAAGACCTGGCCGATCCCTGCAAGAGGACCAGGATAGGGAAGAGGATCTCGCGACGCAGAGGGGAGAACGTGAGCCAGCCGACTAGGATTGCCGCACGAGCCGTGATCCTCGAAGAGGGGAGGATCCTCCTCACGGAGAACCGCGACGACCTGGGCACGTTCTACCTTCTCCCGGGAGGAGGGCAGCTACACGGGGAGACGCTCGTTCAGGCGCTTCTCCGCGAGTGCCGGGAGGAGATCGGAGTGGAGGTCGACGTCGGAGACCTCCTGTTCGCTCGCGACTACGTGGGAGTCCACCACGAGTTCGCCGCAACGGAGGCAGAGGCCCACCAGGTCGAGCTCTACTTCCTCTGCCGGCTGGCCTCCGGGAGCGCGCCGACGGCCGGAGACACGCCCGATGTCTGGCAGACCGGTGTCCGTTGGATCGCGGTCGAGGAACTCGCGAGAGTCCGCCTGTACCCGGCCGCCCTTGTTGGACCGCTCCGGTCGCTGGCGCGCGGCGAGGGTGTGGGGCCGACTTACCTCGGCGACGTCAACTAGCAGGACCTAGCCGCAGGTCCCTCCGCCGCAGCATCCGCCAGCGAGCTTCGCGAGGAGCACGAGGGTCATGACGGCAATGACAATCCAGGACAGATCCGCTTCCATCTCCACCTCCCGGCTGCGATCTCCAGACCGAGGCGAAGTCTCCCCGAAAGGGGACCGTGGGGCAACCGGGGACGCACGCGTCCTACGCCCCGACCTGGAAACCGCCCCCGGTCGGGGCGTAGCGGAGGATCGCTTCTGGGAAGGCAAGGATGGAGACATAGACCCAGACGTCCCCCGACCGGCGCTCGACCCCAAGGCGGAGGCAATCGTAAAGGTCGCGGAAGAAGCCGAGGCTCGTGGCGACGATCCCGCGACCGTCCCGGTACCGGCCCCCGAGGGTCACTCCCCACGCCTCGCCCAGGCGAAGGTCCGCCTCGAGGGTCCCCTCCGAGAGTCGGCCCACGTTCAAGTCGACCTCGGCGTCCACCTCAACGGTCCCCACGTCGGCGGCCCGGCGGACGGAGAGGGTCGCCGGGTCGAACTCTCCGAGAGCGGGGCGGTACGGGATGCGCCAGGAGAGATCGGTCTTCTCCTCCCTGAAGCGCCCGCTCCACGCCACCTCCACGAGAGAGGCTGCGAGAAGGTCGTAGCGCGCGGCGATCGTCCAGGAGGGAGGTCCGTCTGCACCCATACTCAGGACGAGGGGATCGAACGAACGGCTCACGAGGTCGTACCCTCCATCGAGGCGCAGGGAGACCCCCGCGTCGCCGGAGAGGCGGAAGGCAAGGTGCGAGGTCGAGGAGAGGGTATCGAAGGAGAAGGGGCTCACGCCGTTCACCCTCTGCCAGGCGTAGGAGAGGGAAAGGCCGGGGCGCCCGAACGAGAGGGAGAAGGAGAGGGCCTCCCGTTCCGTGCTCCCTTCCTCGGTTCCATAGTGCGTCAGGCGGACCCCGGCGCCGGGAGAGAGGGTCAAGCCCCCGAGAAGAACGGGATCGACGTTCAGGGCGAGTCCTCCGTCGAAGCGCAGCGAGTCCCCTTTGAGAACCCCATCCTCCCACTCCCGGAGCCGCCCCAGGCTCAGGCTCGGGGCAAGAGAAAGAGGACCCAGGTCGATCCCGGGGCGGGTGAGGGAGATCTCCGGCACGCGCTCGATCGTGCGGACGAGGTCCTTCTCCTCCCGTCGGGTTCGTTCGGCGGTGGTGCTCACCCGCCAGGCGTCGCGCGTCCCGGAGAGCGAGGCGGTGTAGGCGAGGGCGGTCTTCCCGCCGATATCCCGATAGGAGGCCTTCCCACTCGCGGACCAGCCCTTGGCAAGGGCAAGGGAATGATCAAGGGAGACCTCGTAGACTGAGTCCCCGGCCTTCGCCGGGAAGGCGTAGACGCGGAGGTTCCCCCGCCCGATCTCCCCCGCATAGCGGAGGATCGCTCCCAGGCCCACCTCCGCGAAGCGGCTGAAGTAGTCGAGAAGGACGGCGCCGTAGTTCCTCTCGTCGAGGAAGAAGGGGAGACTCCACTTGAGGAAGAGCCCGCGCAGGTCGCTCTCCCCAATCGCCGGGAAGAGCGGGCTCTCGAGGGCCTCCTTGAGGGGCTGGACGTACGCTGGCAGCCAGGCGATCGTGCGGCCGAACGAGCGCAGGGTGAGGTTGAAGGCGACGATCAAACGATCCGGGTAGAGGAGGAGTCGGCCGGTCCTGATGGAGTACGGCTGCGCTCCGACGAGCCCTCCGCAGCAGTCGCAGGTGGTCACCTCGGCCTCGCTCGCCTCGATGTACGAGACCTCTCCCGCCGCGTCGAAGCGGAGCCTCCCCTCCTCGCCGGCGTAGATGAGGAGGTGTTCCTCCCCGGCGGAGTTCACGAACCGGCTCCGGCCGCGGAAGGAGAGGGCGGTTGCCTCCCGCGCGACGAGCTCCTCCTCCTCGAGGGCGAGGCGCGCGACGAGTCCCCCACCGGAGAGGGAGAAACCGTCCCCTACGGCGAGTTCAACCTCCCCCGAGGCCCGCAGGACCCAACCCGCTTCCCCCTCGTCGTCCAGGGTGACGAGGTCGGCGCGGAGGGTCGTCTCCCCGTAGGCGACCCGCACCTCGCCCTCGGCGCGGACGTGCCGCCGATCCGCGGAGAGGGAGAGCTCTTGGGCATCCATCTCAATCGGCGCCTCCTCGGCGTGCACCCCAAGACCGACGGCCAGCAGCACGACCACAAGAGGGAGGATCCGCCGGAGAGAGGGGAGAGGGCGACGGGTGCGGAACCGCCCGAGTCGCAGGAAGAGCCAGATCCCGACCGCGCCGAAGAGGAGATCCGGGACCCACGCGGCGAGCGAGGGAAGGAGGAGCCCCCTGCGCCCGAGGGTCTGCGTCCACAGAAGGGTCCCCTGGAAGAGGCCGACGAGGAGGAGACTGACGACGATCCCCGCCGCGCGGCTCCGCCAGGCGAAGATCAGGCTCGCGGCCCCGCCGAAGAGGACGAAGACGACCGTGGCGAGCGGGATCGATCCTCGCAGGTGGACCTCGACAACGAGCTCGTCCGCCTCGAGGCCGCTCGAGCGCAGGAGGGCGATCCTCTCGCGTAGCTCGGCGATCCCCATCTCGGAGGGGGTACGCGAACCGAAGAGGAGCTCCTCCCCGGCCCGGCCGACCGGGACGGACAGGGCTTCGAACCTTCCGGCGTAGACGAGAACCCCGGCGCGGTCGTAGGCGTAGACCCGGCCGTCCACGAGGGACCACGCCACGTCCTCCCAGCGCCCTTCCTCGGCGGTCAGGATCGTCACGGCGGCCTGCTCGTTGGGAAGAAGCTTCCCCTCCGTGTCGTAGACGAGCACCCCGCGCAGGGTCCCGTCCTTCTCGTCGTAGCGACGGACGTAGAAGAACTGCCCCTCCGGACCGCGAAGGAACGTGTTCGCCCGGACGTGGGGCGAGCCCTGCCGGAAGAGGATCGACCGGAGCTCTCGCTGGTAGGCGTGCTCGGAGGCCGGGGACGCCCAGTTGTACAGCGCGAAGTCGACTCCCCCCAACGCGAGGGCGGCGACGAGGAGCGGCAGAAGGAGCCGGCGGAGCGAGATCCCGGCCGCCTCGAAGGCGATCACCTCCCGGTCGTGGACGAGCCGCCCCAGGCCAAGGAAGGTGGCGAAGAGAGCGCTCGCCGGGAGAGCGAGCACGAGGAGGCCGGGGAGCTTGAGGACGAGGAGGCGCAGGAGGGCGGGGATCCCCACCCCTCGGTCGACCATCAGGTCGGAGAGGGAGAGGATGAGGTTGAGGACGATGAACAGGAGAAGGGCGAACACGGAGACGAGGAACGGGCCGGCCATCTCCCGGAGGACGTATCGGTCGCACCGCCGCAGAAGCATGTTGACGGGATCATACCGGTGCATCGCGCTCCGAGCCACCGCGCGTGAGGGGGGAGATAATGACCATCCCGTCAGGGTTGGACGGCCATTCCGCCTTTCGGGTATAGTGACGCCGGCATGCGGCAGGAGCGCGTCTACATCGAGACTTGGGGCTGTCAGATGAACCTCCACCAGTCGGAGGGGATCACCGGCGTCCTCGAGCGGGAGGGTTACGCGATCGTCGACTCGCTCGACGACGCGGATGTCGTCCTGTTCAACACGTGCTCCGTCCGGGAGAAGGCGGAGGAGAAGGTGATCGGCCGGATCGGGGCCGTGGCGGTGGCCAAGCGCTCGCGAGCGGTCCTTTTCGGTCTGGGCGGGTGCATGGCCCCCATCCACGGGGAGGGGCTCCTAAAGAGGCTCAAGACGATCGACTTCCTGTTCGGGACGCAGGACCTCCCGCGCCTCCCGGCCCTCCTGCGCGAGGTCGGAGAACGCGGTCGCCGTGCGGACCTCCTCCCGGCACCTCAGGGGATCGCTGAGGTCCCCTGCCGGAGATCGAGCCGCGTGACGGCGATGGTCTCGATCAGCGAGGGCTGTTCCACCTTCTGCGCCTACTGCATCGTACCCTTCGCGCGGGGACCGCTGCGCAGCCGGCGGCCAGAGCGAATCCTCGCCGAGGTGGAGGGGCTCGTGCGGGACGGGACGAAGGAGGTTCTTCTCCTCGGACAGAACGTGGACGCCTACGGACGAGACGAGCCCCCCTTCGGGGACTTCGCGTCCCTCCTCGACCGAGTCGCGCAGACCGGGGTGGCCCGCGTCCGCTTCCTCACATCCCACCCGCGCGACCTCTCCCCGCAAGAGATCGAGGCAATCGCTCGCCACCCGAACGTCTGCAAGCACCTCCACCTCGCCTGCCAGTCGGGGAGCGACCGGGTCCTCGCCGCGATGAACCGCGGCTACACGCGAGCCGAGTTCTTGTCGATCGTCTCGCGCGCCCGCCGCGCGATCCCGGGGCTGCGGATCACGACCGACCTCATCGTCGGCTATCCGGGGGAGACGCAAGGCGACCTTGAGGCGACCCTCGACCTTGTCGAGGAGGTCCGCTTCGGGGCGATCTTCGCTGCCAAGTACTCCCCTCGCCCGGGGACGCAGAGCGTGCGCCTTGCGGACGACGTGCCCGAGGAGGCGAAGGACGCCCGCCTGCAGGAGGTCCTGTGCCGGGCGCGACGGATCGCCCTCGAGGAGAACGAAAGGGTGATCGGAGAGACGCTCGAGGTCCTCGTCGAGGAGAGGACGCGGGACGGGCACGGGCTCGGGCGGACCGACGACCACCGGACCGTCCTCTTCGCCGGGAGCGCGGAGCCGGGGGCGTTCGTGCCGATCCGCATCGAATCCGCCTCGGCCTCCGGCCTCCGCGGGAGAGCCCTCGTCGCCGTGGCCGCAGAGGGGACGCGATGATCGTCACCGTCACTCCCAGCCCGGCCGTTAACCGGGTGTACTGGGTCGACCGCCTGAAGGTCGGCCTGTCTCAGCGGGAGGAGTTCCTCACCCGCGCCGAGAGGAGCGCGACCTCCGCTGGGGGGAAGGGGATCAGCGTCTCCCTCGTCCTCGCTCACCTCGGGATGGAGAACGTGGCGATGGGGTTCGTCGGCGGCCACACCGGGGACCTCCTCCTACACGAGCTGCGCGGCGAGGGGGTGACGACGAACTTCACCTGGACGAAGGAGGAGACGCGGACGAACGTCACGGTCCTCGAGCGCGGGCGGGAGCACATCCCTGTCCAGATCAACGCCCCCGGCCCAGAGGTCTCGGAGAGGGAGGTCGATCGCTTCCTCCGCCGATACCGGAGGATGCTCCTCCGCGCGGTCTGGGTCGTCCTCGGCGGGAGCCTCCCCCAGGGGGTCGGCCCGCAGTTCTACCACACCCTGACGGACGAGGCGCGCCGCGCAGGGGTGAAGGTCGCCCTGATCGCCTCCGGAGAGCCTCTCCTCTCCGCCCTCTCCGCCCGGCCGAACCTGGTGAAGCCGGACACGCGGGAGAACCCGACTCTGGACGGGATCGACCTCGCGTCGCAGGAGGGAATCCTCCGCGCGGGAAGGGCGATCGTGAACCAGGGCGTGGACACGGTAATCGTCTCCCACGAGGTGACCGGGGACATCGTCATCACGCCGGAGGCCGAGTGGATCATCAAGACGCAGGTCTCTGGGACGAGGCTCGTCGAGCTCGTCGGGGCGGACGCGGCCCTGCTCGCGGGCTTCCTCTTCCGGTTCGAGGGCGGGGCGCGCCTCGAGGAGGCGCTGCGCTTCGGGATGGCGGCCGCCGTCCTCTCCGCCGAGGGAGAGGCGCGCTGCTGCCGGAACCGAGGGAGGATCGAGGAGGAGATGGCCCGCATCTCCCTGGAGAGGCTGTAGGAGGGGCGAGGGATGAAGGTCCGCGAGATCATGACCAAGGACCTCCTCTCGGTGGAGAGGGACGTCCGGGTGCGCGACCTCGTCTTCCTCTTCGCGAGCGCCGACGTGTCCGGCCTCCCGGTCGTGGACGACGACGGGCTCCTTGTCGGGTTCATCTCCGAGGAGGACCTCGTCCGGGCCTCCCTGCCCCGCTACGTGGAGATGCTCCCCCGCGCCTCGTTCATTCCCGACGTCGGCCAGGTCGGCAAGCGCCTCGCCGCGATCGCCGACGACCCGATCGAGAAGTACATGCGCCGCGACGTGGTCTACGTTCACGCGGAGGACGAGAGCCTCAAGGCTGCGCACCTGATGATCCGCAAGGGCGTGAGGACCCTTCCTGTCGTCGATGGAGAGGGACGGCTCGTCGGCCACGTGAAACGGATCGACGTCCTCGAGCGCCTCCTCTAGCGCATGATCCCTTGGGACCGTCTCGGGCTCGCGAGCCTCCTCGCCGTCGACGGAAGGGGTGCCCTCCTCCTCGTCGATGGGGAACCGAGGCCGACCTCCCCTCTCCCAAACGCGCCTCTCGTTGAGGTCCGCTACGGTGGCGGAGAGGGCGGGGCAATCGACCTCCTCCTCCTCGCGCAGACGCTCTTCCCCACCCTCCCCGACCACCGGCTCCCCACGGTCGCCGGTCATCTAGGGATCGCCGCCGATGAGAAAGCCCCGCGGGAGGTCATCGCCCTCCTCCTTCCACTCCTGCTCGCCGGGGCCCTCTCCCTCGACCCAGGCCTCGTCTCCCTCCTCGGCGAGCTTCTGCCTCCCCCCACCGGGTCCGTCCTCCACGCCCTCGTCCCCTTCGCCGGCGCGGCGCCCGCTAAAACGGAAGCCCAGGCGGCTATCGAACCGACCCCTGTCACGTCCCTTGCCGCGGCGTGGACCCCGGACGGCCCGATCGCCCGCGGCCTCCCGGCGTTCGAGGCGCGGGTGGGCCAGGTGGAGATGTCGGAGCGGGTGCACGAAGCCCTCGAACAGGGGAAGACGCTCGCTGTCGAGGCTGGGCCGGGGACGGGGAAGACCTTCGCCTACCTCATCCCAGCGATCCTCCTCCTGCGGGACGGGAAGATCGGGCGCCTCGTCGTCTCCACGCGGACAAAGACGCTCCAGGAGCAGCTCTTCCTGAAGGACCTCCCCTTCCTCATCCACACCCTTGCCCCGCGCCTGCGCGTCGCCCTGCTCAAGGGGCGCGAGAACTACCTGTGCCTGCGGCGCTGGCAGGGACTTGTCGGCGAGCTCACGGGGAGGCTCGAGGCCGACCGCCTCGCCGCCCTGGCCCCGGTCGCGCGCTGGCTCTTCCAGACTGAGACCGGGGACATCGATGAGAACCAGGCCTTCCTCTCCGGCCCCGACGCCAGGGACCTCTGGCACCGTCTACGCGACGACCCGCGACACTGCATCGCGCCGGTCTGCCCGTTCGCAGCCACAGAATGCCACTCCCTCGCCGCGCGACGAAGGGCACGGGAGGCAGACCTCGTCGTCGTCAACCACGCCCTTCTCCTCGCCAACGCACGGGCGGGCGGGATGATCCTCGGAGAGTACGGGCACCTCGTGGTCGACGAGGCGCACGCCCTGGAGGGGGCGGCGCGTCAGGCGTTCACCTCGACCCTCTCCGAGCGGACCCTCGATCTGCTCCTCTCCGATGTCGAGCCGACGCGCCACCCGCCCGGCTGGCTCGGTCGAGTCCCCCTCGCCCCGGACGACCGGGCCGTCGTGCGGGCACGGGACCTCGTCACGGCGCTGCGGGGGATGAACGCCCGCCTATTCGCCGACCTTGGCCGCGCCCTTCCCGCAGAGGCGCGCGGGCGGACGCCTGCCCTCGACGTTCTGTCCCCCCACGCGCAGCGCCTGGCAGAGACCCTCACGGCGCTACGGACGGACCTGGAGGGGATCGCCGCCTCCCTCGACGAGGAGGGGGTTCGTCACGAGGCGGACGGGCTCCTCGGCGGCCTGGACGAGGCGGCAGCCCTCGCCTCCTCCCTACTCCTTCCGCCCCCCGAGGGACGCGTCCACTGGTACGAACGCACGAACGGAGAGGCCTCCCTCGCCTCCTCCCCGCTCGAGGTGGCCGAGCTCCTCGGAGAGGCCCTCTACGCACGCCTGGAGGGTCTCGTCCTCACCTCGGCCACTCTCTCCCTGGGAGGGTCGTTCGACTACCTCGCGGAGACCCTCGGCCTCGCTCGAGCGCCGGGCGAGACGACGACCGCCGTCGTCGAAGGAGCCTTTTCCTATGGCGAGAGGATGCGCGCCTATCTCGCTGACTTCCTCCCGCCGGTCGACGGTCCGGTCGAGGCGTACGCCGACGCCCTCGCCCTGCTTCTGGGAGAAGTCGCACGAGCGACGGGTCGAAAGACGCTCGCCCTGTTCACGTCCTATGCGCTCCTCCACGCCGTGCGGGAGCGCCTCTCCGGGGCAGCAGAGGTTCTGACGCAGGGCGTGGATGGGCCGCGCGGGAAGGTGATCGAGCGCTTCCGGCGGAGCGCCGGGGGGACGATCCTCCTGGGGACGGACTCCTTCTGGGAGGGCGTCGACCTTCCGGGGAAGGACCTCGAGATCCTGGTCGTGACGCGCCTTCCGTTCCCTGTTCCGACCGACCCCATCCTCTCCGCCCTGGGCGAGGCACTCGAACGGCGCGGCCGCGACCCATTCCTCGACCTCGCCCTCCCCCAGGCCCTCCTCAAGCTGCGCCAGGGAGTGGGGCGCCTGATCCGGACGCGTAGCGACCGCGGGGCGGTCATCGTCACCGACCGACGGATCCTGGAGAAGTCCTACGGGAGGAAGTTCGCTGCGTCCCTGCCGGTTCCGGGCGAGCGCGTCACGTCCCTCCAGGACCTCGTCCTTGACCTTGGCGCCTGGTTTGACTACCGTCCCTCCCATCCGCCCTAAGGAGCCCTCCCATGCACTGGTCCCGCTACCTTCTTCCGACGCTGAAGGAACTCCCGTCCGGCGCCGAGGTCCAAAGCCACCGGCTGATGCTCCGCGCGGGGATGATCCGCCTCGTGGCCTCGGGGGTGTACGAGTTCCTCCCTCTCGGGCTGCGCGTCCTACGCACAGTCGAGGGGATCGTGCGCGAGGAGATGGACCGGGCGGGGGGCCTCGAGATCCGCCTTCCCATCCTCCAGCCCGCGGAGCTGTGGCAGACGAGTGGGCGTTGGGAGGACTTCGGCCCGGAGATGTTCAAGCTCGTCGACCGGAAGGAGCAGGCGTTCGCGCTCGGCCCGACGCACGAGGAGATCACGACCGACCTCGCCCGGCGGGAGATCCGCTCCTACAGGGACCTCCCCCTGCTCCTCTACCAGATCAACGAGAAGTACCGGGACGAGATCCGCCCCCCGCTACGGGCTCCTTCGGTCGCGCGAGTTCCTGATGAAGGACGGCTACAGCTTCCACGCGACAAAGGAGAGCCTCCAGGAGACGTATCGGGCGATGGACGAGGCCTACCGCCGCATCTGCGAATGCTGCCACCTCGCCTTCGTCGCAATCGAGGCCTCGACCGGCCTGATGGGCGGTGATCGCTCGCAGGAGTTCATGGCCCTCGCCGACTGCGGGGAGGACTCGATCGCGTTCTGCTCTAGTCCCTTCTGCGGCTACGCGGCGAACGCGTCGGTCGCCGCCGTCGCCGAGGAGACGTACGTCGATGAGGCGGAGCGGCCCCTCGAGAAGTGGGTCGCGACGCCGGAGAAGAGGACGGCGGAGGAGGTCGCGGCCTTCTTCGGCGTCCCCGTTAACCGAATCGTCAAGACCTTCCTCTACGAGTCGCCGGCCGGCCGATATGCCGTCCTCGTCCGCGGGGACCACGAACTCGAAGAGGAGAAGCTCCGGGTCGCTCTGCGCGACCCCGCGCTCCGCCGGATCGACGACGAGCAGGAAGTGGTGCGGATCGCCGGAGCCCCGTTCGGCTCCCTCGGCCCGATCGACCTCGAGCTCCCCGTCCTCGCCGACCTCTCCTTGCGCGGCCTTCCCAACTGCATCGTCGGCGGGAACCGCGAGGGGACGCACCACCGGAACGTGAACCTGGAGCGCGATGTGCAGGTCGGCCGTTTCGTCTCCCTTCGCCGGGTGGAGGAGGGGGACCGCTGCCCGCGCTGCGGGGCCCCGCTCTCCTTCCGCGCTGGGATCGAGATCGGGCACATCTTCCAGCTCGGGACGAAGTACTCGGAGAGCCTCGGGGCGCGTTTCCTCGACTCCGAGGGGAACCCGCTCCCGCTCATCATGGGCTGCTACGGAATCGGGGTCAGCCGCCTCGTCGCTGCGGTGATCGAGCGCCATCACGACGAGAAGGGGATCGTCTGGCCGGTCGACCTCGCCCCGTTCCCGGTCGCGATCACCCTCCTCGGCCCCCGAGATTCGGAACAGCAGGAGATGGCGGCCCGCCTCGCCTCCCTCCTCGCTCGGGACAGGATCGATTCCCTGGTCGACGACCGGGACGAGACGCCGGGTGAGAAGTTCCACGACGCCGAGCTCGTCGGGTTCCCGGTCCAGGTCGTTCTGGGGCGGAAGGGCCTCGCCCGGGGGGAGGTCGAGCTCCACGTGCGGAGCACCGGGGACGTCGTCCCGGCCTCCCTCGCCGCCGGCGCCGCGGGGGTCGCACGTGCCGTCCGTGAGGCGCTCGCAGCCCTCTCCCAAGGGAGCGATTGACTTCGAGCCCCTCGGGGACTAGAATAGCGCTCGTACGGTGATCCGCATTACCTGCTCCTCTGCTCCAACCTTGGGCGATTGATGAACGTCTCCGTGGTGGTACCCGCTTTCAACGAGGCGTCGCGGATCGGCGCCGTCCTTCGTCCGCTCGTCTACTGCCCGCTGATCGACGAGGTCATCGTCGTCGACGACGGCTCCGACGACGGGACGGCCGACGTGGCCCGCGCTTTTGGGGTCAAAGTCGTCTCCCTCCCGGAGAACCGCGGGAAGGCGGTCGCCCTAGACCGCGGGATCGCGCAGGCGAGGAACGAAGCCCTCCTCTTCCTCGACGCGGACCTCGTCGGACTGCGCGGGGAGCACGTCGAGGCCCTGCTGCGCGCCTACGAGAGGGGAGGGGTGGACATGGTGGTCGGGGTCTTCTCGAGCGGCCGGATGAACACCGACCTCGCCCAGAAGCTGAACCCGTTCGCCTCCGGCCAGCGCGTCTTGTCGAAGACCCTCTGGCAGCGAGCGAAGGAGAATGTCCACGAGATGAACTACGGGATCGAGATCGCCCTCTCCCGGCTTGCCGCCAAGGAGGGCTGGGAGACGGAGAGGGTGAAGCTCGAGGGGGTCACCCACATCCTGAAGGAGGAGAAGCGCGGGTTCGCCAAGGGGGTCGCCGACCGGCTCCGGATGTACGGAGACATGATCAAGTGGCTCGTCAAGAAGGTGTAGGATGAAGATCGCGATCGGTTCGGACCACCACGGGGTTGCTCTCAAGCGCGCCCTCCTTTCTTCGGTCCTTGCATCCCACGACGTGGCCGACCTAGGGACGCACAGCGAGGATCCCGTCGACTACCCGGACGTCGCCCGCCAGGCCGCCGAAGCCGTCGCGTGCGGAACGGTCGAGCGGGGGATCCTCATCTGCGGGACAGGGATCGGGATGGCGATGGCCGTGGGGCGGGTCGCCGGCGTCCGCGCCGCGCGCTGCACCGAGCCGTACTCCGCCGAGATGAGCCGGCGCCACAACGACGCGAACGTCCTCTGCCTGGGGGCGGAGGTCGTCGGCGTCGGAATGGCGGAGCGGATCGTCGCGACGTGGCTCTTGACCCCGTTTGAGGGGGGACGCCACGTGCGCCGCGTGGCGAAGATCGGCTGACGGCTCCGGACCAGAAGGCCACGCCTGCCCGGAGCGACCGGGCGGCGATGAGGGAAGGACGTGAGGTGAGAGAGATGATGGAGCTGACTGAGCTTCGCGCAAGGACGATCGATGGACTCCAGGAGCTGGCGGACAAGCTCAGCATTCGCAACGGGACGCAGCTTGGGAAAGAGGAGCTCCTGCGGGCGATCATGGCCCACGTCTCCCAGGAGGGGGAGTTGCACTTCACCGACGGGATCCTGGAGGTCCTCCCGGACGGGTACGGTTTCCTCCGCGACGGGAACTGCCTTCCCGGCCGGAATGACATCTACGTCTCTCCGTCGCAGATCAAGCGCTTCGCGCTCCGGGACGGAGACGTCGTCACGGGTCTCGTCCGCGCCCCGAAGAACGACGAACGCTACTTCGCCCTCCTGAAGGTCGAGACAGTCAACTACGGAGATCCGGAGAGGACGCGGCGCCGGCCCGAGTTCTACGAGCTGACCCCTCTCCACCCGGACGAGCACCTGAAGCTCGAGCACGACCCAGACGAGCTGTGCACGAGGATCATCGACCTCTTCTGCCCCATTGGGAAGGGGCAGCGCGGTCTGATCGTCTCGCCGCCCAAGGCCGGGAAGACGACCCTCTTGAAGAGGATCGCGAGCGGACTCAACGCCAACTACCCGGACATCAAGCTCCTCGTCCTGCTCGTCGACGAGCGCCCGGAGGAGGTGACTGACTTCAAGCGCTCGATAAAGCGCGGGGAGGTCGTCGCCGCGACCTTCGACCAAGAGCCGCGTCACCACACGCGGATCTCCGAGCTTGTCACCGACCGGGCGAAGCGCCTCGTCGAGGCCGGGCACGACGTCGTCATCCTCATGGACTCCATCACCCGCCTCGCCCGCGCCTACAACCTGGCCATCGCCCCCTCGGGGAAGCTCCTCTCCGGAGGGATGGACCCGGCCGCCCTGTACAAGCCGAAGGAGTTCTTCGGCGCGGCGCGGAACATCGAGGAAGGCGGAAGCCTGACGATCATCGCCACCGCCCTCGTCGACACGGGGAGCAAGCTCGACCAGGTCGTGTTCGAGGAGTTCAAAGGGACGGGGAACATGGAGCTGATCCTCGACCGCAACCTCTCCAACAAGCGCATCTACCCGGCCATCGACGTCGAGCAGAGCGGGACGCGCAAGGAGGAGCTCCTCATCCCGGAGAAGGTATTGAACCGCGTGTGGATCCTCCGTAAGATGATGAGCGAGCTGAACGACCCGCAGCGGGCTTTGGAGTTCATCAAGAGCAAGATGGAGGCGACGAAAGACAACGAGCAATTCCTGGAACTGATGAAGAGTGAGTAGGCAACGGCCGATCCGCAAAGACCGGGTTCTCGTGGCGGCGGTCATCCTGGTGGGGGTGATCGTCGTGCCGCTACTCCTCCGCTCCGGGGGGGCTCCGCCGGAGCCGACGCTCCTGCCGACGGATCTCACGGGCGCCGAGACGACCTCAATGACGCCTGTGGGAACGCCCCCCTCCTCGTCGACCCCAAGCGGAACCGCTCCTTCGGCAGGACCCTCTCCGGCCGGGCCCACGGCGGGGTCGGCCGCTGCCGGTGCATCTCCGACGAGCGCGACGACACCTGCAGCCTCGGGCGCCTCGTCGACGCCCGCTCCAGCGGCCGCAACAGAGACCGCGCCGCGCGCGGCGCCCCCCCCCTCCCGCTCAGATGGGCCGCTCGTCGTCGAGCACACCGTCGCCCGAGGAGAGACCCTGACCCAGATCGCCTCCCGCCTGGGGGTGACCGTGGGGCAGCTCGAGGCGAGCAACCGGATCCTCAACCCAGCCTCGATCCAGCCTGGACAGGTCCTGCACACCCCCGCCAAGGGCATCCTCCACTTGGTCAAGGCCGGGCAGACCCTGGCCGACATCGCGGCGACCTACGCCGTCCCCCTGAAGGAGATCGTCTCCCTGAACGGGATCGCTGATCCGAGCGTGATCCGCGCCGGCGAAGAGCTCGTCATCCCCCCGTCGGTCGTTTCTCCGTGGGCGAGCGTGATGCACCTGTCGAAGGGAGCGGAGAGCCGGTTCATCTGGCCCCTCCTCGGAGACGTCGTCTCCCCGTTCGGTTGGCGTACGCACCCGGTCCTCGGCTACCGGCACGAGCACAACGGAATCGACATCGACGTGCAGGATGGGACGACCGTGCACGCGGCGGCCTACGGCCGGGTCGTCTTCACCGGAGACCAGGAGGGGTACGGGACCTACGTCGCCATCGAGCACGAGGACGGGTACGTCACCGGGTACGGTCACCTGTCGAAGGTCCTCGTGCGCAAGGGGCAATTCGTCGAGGCCGGCCAGGCGATCGCCCTGTCCGGAAACAGCGGGATCTCCAGCGGGCCGCACCTGCACTTCGAGCTCCGCAACGGCACTTTCTCGATCGACCCCGCGCGCTACCTCCCGTGACCCGGGGTCCCCTCCCTCGGCCGAGGGTGCAGGCCCACCCCGCGCGTGTGTCTTCACGTCCCGAGGGACAGGGCTCACCCAAGGCCGGGAAAGCTCCTCCGGCAACGCCCTCTCGCTCCGGGTATCCTCCAGGTCGGAGGCTGGTGATGACGGAGCGGGCGGTCGAGGAGAGGACGGAAGCCGGCACGGGGAAGAGCGTCAACTTCCACTCTTGCGCCGCAGCCACCCCTCAAGCGAGTCTCTCCCTGTCGATCGAGGGCGGTCGCCCCCTCCGTGGCGAGGTGGAGGTCGACGGCGCAAAGAACGCCGCCCTTCCCGCGCTCGCCGCGGCCCTTCTCACTGACGACCCGGTCGTGCTCCACCGGGTCCCCGCCCTGCGCGATGTGGCTACGATGGTCTCCACGATCGCCTCGCTCGGGAAGCGGGTCGAGGATGGCGGCCCGACCCTGCGCCTCGAGGGGGGCCCGGCGCGGGGCGAGCCCGACGGAAGGCTCGTCGAGCAGATGCGCGCCTCGATCCTCGTCCTCGGCCCTCTCGTCGCGCGACTTGGCGAGGCCGTGGTCCCGCTGCCGGGTGGCTGCACGATCGGCCGCCGCCCGATCGACTACCACCTCGACGGCCTGCGCGCCCTCGGGGCAGCGGTCGAGGAGCGCCTGGACGCGGTCGCCGTGCGCGCCGCGCGCCTGCGCGGAGCGCGGATCCGACTCCCATTCCCCTCCGTCGGGGCGACCGAGCAGCTCGTGATGGCCGCCACCCTCGCCGAGGGGGAGACGACGATCGAGAACCCGGCCCAGGAGCCAGAGGTCCTCGACCTCGTCGCCCTTCTCCAAGGGATGGGGGCGTGGATTGAGGTCGTCGAGGGTGCAATCCGCGTGCGCGGCGTTCCGCGCCTGCACGGGGCCGAGCACACGGTCATCTCCGACCGCCTGGAGGCCGGTACATACCTTCTGGCCGGCGCGATCACCGGCGGCGAGGTGATCGTCCGCCGCGCCGTGCCCGCGCACCTCGCTCCCCTCCTTGCCCTCCTCCGCCAGGCGGGCCTTTCCGTCCACGAGGGGACGCACGAGATCGCCGTCGCGGGCCGTCGAGCGCGCCCGGTCGGTGTGGCGACGGCCCCTCACCCCGGCTTCCCGACCGACCTCCAGCCACCCCTCGTGGCCTGGCTCTCCCTCGGCGAGGGACGAAGCACCGTGCGGGAGAGGGTGTTCGAGAAGCGCTTCGCGTACGTTCCTTCCCTGGAGCGAATGGGAGCGCGGATTCGCGTCGAGGAGGATCATCTCGCGATCGACGGCGTCCCCTCTCTCCGCGGGGCGGACGTGGAGGCGCCCGACATCCGGGCCGGGGCGGCCCTCGTCCTTGCCGGCCTGGCCGCGCCCGGAAGGACCACCGTCGGCCACGTGGAGCGAATCGAGCGCGGGTACGCGCGGATGGACGAGAAGCTCCGCCAACTAGGGGGCACGGTTGAGCGACAAGCGGGATAGGCGAGCCGAAGGGCCGCTCGTCGAGGACTACACCGGAGAGCGGGCGCGCGTCTACGGGGCGGAGCGTGCCGTCCTCGTCGCTGTGGAGACACCCAAGGCGCCGGTTGACGACGCCCTGCGTGAACTTTCGTCCCTCGCCCGCACGGCCGGGGTCGAGCCCCTGGGAAAGGTGATCCAGGCGCGCAACCGGCCCGACCCCTCCACCTTCATCGGAAAGGGGAAGGTCGAGGAGTTGAAGGCGGCCGCCGAGGAGCTCGGGACGGACGTCGTCCTGTTCAACGAAGAGCTCTCCCCGGCCCAAGGGCGGAACCTGGAGGAGATCCTCGGGCGGAAGGTCATCGACCGAACGCAGCTCATCCTCGACATCTTCGCCCAGCGCGCGGCAACGAAGGAGGCGCGGATCCAGGTCGAGCTCGCTCAGCTGCGCTACCTCCTTCCACGCCTGCGTGGGTGGGGCGAGGCGTTGAGCCGCTTGGGAGGAGGAATCGGGACACGGGGCCCCGGGGAGACGAAGCTCGAGGTCGATCGGGACAAGATCAGCCGCCGGATCCACGCCCTGGAGCGCCAGCTCGTGAAGGCGGAGGCCGAGCGACGGATTCAGAGGAAACGCCGTACGGAGAGCCCCCTTCCGAAGATCGTCCTCGTCGGCTACACGAACAGCGGCAAGTCGACCCTCCTGAATCGCCTGTGCCAGAGCGATTCCCTGGTAGAGGACAAGCTTTTCGCCACCCTCGCCACCTCCGTCCGGCGCGGGGGCCTCGGGGAGGGGCGCACCGGCCTCTTCATCGACACAGTCGGGTTCATCCGCAACCTCCCGCACCACCTCATCCCGGCCTTCGCCTCAACCCTGGAGGCGGTGCGCGAGGCCCACCTCCTCCTCCACATCGTCGACCTGGCAAGCCCGGCTGCGGAGGAGGAGCACCGCGCCGTCCTCTTCACCCTCGACCAGGAGGTCTTCCAGGCAGACGGGACGCGGCCGACGACGATCGACGTCCTGAACAAGGTGGACCTCGACTTTGCCCAAGGCCGAACGGACCTCTCGTTCGTTGATGGGGTCCGGATCTCCGCGCAGGAGGGGATTGGGATCGACTCCCTCCTCGAGCGGATCCGGTCGGTCCTCGGGCGCGAGAAGAGGAAGTTCCTCGTCCCCTACTCCGCTGGTCCCCTCGTCCACCGGCTCGCGGCGCGCGGACAGGTGACCGTCCTTAGCTATGAGGACTTGGGGATCGAGATCGAGGCGGCCCTCCGTCCGGAGGACGTCGCCCGGCTCATTCCTCCGACGGAGACGAGCTCTTCGCCTTCCTCGGCTGAGTGAGGGGCGTGACCGACTCGGCAGAGACCTCCACCCGCTCCTCCGCCTCGGTGAGGAGGGTGACTGTCCCCTCGAAGATGTTGTGCGAGATCACCTTCCCCCGGTGCTCCCCGCTCTCTGCCCACGATCCCAGGCGCGGCATCCGCGCGAGCTCCCGCTTGTACGCCTCGTGCTCGTAGGCGAGGCAGCACATCAGACGCCCGCAGATCCCGGTGATCCGCTCCGGAGAGACGAACAGCTCCTGATCGTAGGCAAGGTCCATCGGGACCGGCTTGGGCTCTCCGAGGAAGGCGTGGCAGCACACGACCCGGCCGCACCGCCCGACCCCGCCCTTGATCCGCGCCTCGTCGCGAGCCCCCATCTGGCGCAGCTCGATCCGCACTCCGTAGCGGCCGGCGATCTCGCGCAGGAGGCCGCGAAAGTCGACGCGGTGTGGCGAGGTGAAGTAGATGCGAAGCTGTGTCCGGTCGAGGGTGTACTCCGCAGCGACGAGGTGCATCGGGAGGCCGTGCCGGGCGACCGCCTCGCGCGTCGCGCGGAGCATTCCCTCCGCGTCCGTCAGGTTGCGCGAGAAGGCGTCAAGGTCGCTCGGCGTGGCGACGCGCACGGCGCGCTCGAGCTGCTCGCCGAGCCCTTCCCCCGCGGCGAGGATCCCGACCACAACCCCCAACCGAAGGCCGGTGTGGTCGACGACGCAGCGGTCACCCGGCCCGAGCTCGACGGTGGCCGCGCGGAAGTAGGCGCTCTCTCGCTCCAGGTTGAAGAGCTCAACGTGGACGACACGCTCCTCAGCCACGGCCAATCCCTCCTGCGGAAAGGAAGAGCGAGAGGAGGACCGGCTCGAGAGGGGTGTAGACCTCGGCCGCTCGGCGCGCCCGGTCGGCCGCCCGGATGGACCGGCGGAGCCTCCCCTCCGACCCTGTTCCCGCCGCGGATCCTCCCCCACTGAGGAGTTCGTCCGCGAGGCCGACGGCTGAGCGGAGGAGGGACGCCGTCACGGAGAGGAGGTCCTCCAGAAAGCCGAGGACGACCTCCCTCGCCTCGCGCCCTGCGCTGAGCCCCCTCGCCGCGGCCACGGCGAGCCTCACGTCCCCCTGAGCCAGCCTGTCGAGGAGGGCGCTCACCCCCTCGCGACGGCGGACAGGACCCTCCCCGGTCGCCGCAGCAAGGAGCCGACTCGCGTCTGCCTCTCGGAGCGCCTGACGCGCCTCACCGATTCGCATCGTGAGGTCGATCCGCTCGGCGAGGAAGGGGTCGAGGTCTCCTTGCCGCGTCGCGGCGGCGACGACGTAGCGCGCTTCCTCTTCTCGGTACCCGAGGTCCGCCAGGGCAGCAAGGGTCGCGGCAAGCGAGGCCGGGGACCGGACGACGCGGCTCCTGGAGACGATCGTCGGGAGGAGCGAGCCGGGGGCCTCAGCGAGGAGGAGGAAGACGAGGTTGCGCGGCGGCTCCTCGAGCGCCTTCAGGAGGGCGTTCGCCGCCTCGGGGGTCAGGTCCTCGGCGCGAGGGACGAGGCAGACCTTCCGTGCCCCTTGCACCGGGGTGAACTGCCCTTGGCGGACTGCCTCGCGCACCTGGTCGATCCCGACCTTCCCGCGCTCCGGGGAAAGAAGCTCGATCAGATCCGGATGGGCGCCGCGCAGGACGAGCCCCTCGTCCGCCTTCTCCTTGGCGACGAGGGCGACCGCCGTCTCCCGTCCCTCCCGCAGGCGGTCCGCCCCGTGCGAGACAAGGAGGAGCGTCGAGACCGCGTCGCGCGTCGCTTCGAGGACCCCTGTTCCTGCGCCCATGTCCGACGAGGGTACCACAGGAAGGAGCGGATAGCAACGGGCTTAGCTGCGTATCCTGTGCGCGAGGAGGAAGTCCGCCACCCCCTCGGGGTCGGCCGGGGAAAGGCGAGGGGTGCCGGGTGGGAGGGCGACCTCCGCATCGGTGACGACCGCCAGAACCGGAAGCTCCCAGGCGAGGGGAGGCTCGCATCCAGAGCGCCAGACCTCGACTTTGGGGAAGGGCCCACGCTTCAGCCCCTCGACGAGGACGAGGTCAAGCCCGGCGAACAGGCGGCGGATCTCGTCCTCTACCCCCTCGTCCGCGGCGACTCGGTAGAAGAGCGCCCTCTCGCTCTTCCCGAGGAGGAGCGTTCGCTCCGCCCCGGCCGCTCGGTGGCGCGCGCTGTCCGAACCGGCGTCATCGAGCGCCTCCTCGTGAGGAGCGTCTTTGGCCGTCCCCACGCGCAGGCCCCGCCGGGAGAGGATGGGGACAAGGGCCTCGATCAGGGTCGTCTTCCCGCCCCCCTGGCGTCCGACGATCGAGACGATCTGGAGAGGGTCCTTTCCCGAGCGCATGGCGACGCCATTCTAGGGGAAGGGCCGCGGTGCGGCCAGTTGCCGGAGGCTCATCCCTAGCGGATAATCAGGCCCCAAGATCACAGATCCCATGAGGTGAACATGAGAACGCTCTCCAGGGTCCTCGCCGACACGACCGCCTCTTTCGCCGACCGCCCGGCGATCCTCGCCGAGGGGCGACGGATGACGTACCGCGAGCTCTCCGCAGAGGTCGATCGCCTCGCCCGCGGCCTCCTCGAGCTCGGCGTGAAGAAAGGAGACAAAGTCGGCCTGTGGATGCCGAACGTCCCGGAGTGGGTCGTCACCTACTTCGCCGTGGCACGGATCGGCGCGGTCGTCGTCCCGATGAACACGCGCTACAAGACCCACGAGGTCCACTACATCCTGGAGAACTCCGAGGCGACGACCCTGTTCATGGTCGACTCCTTCGTCGGGATCGACTACCTGCCCATGGTCGACGAGATCTGGCCCACGCTCCCGCGGGTAAAGAACGTCCTCGTCGTCGGGAAGGCCGGGAAGGGGATGAGGACGTTCGCCGAGGTCCTCGGCCTCGGCGCAGCACACCTCAAGGACCGGAAGCTCTCCGAGCGCGAGGCGACGATCCGCCCCGAGGAGAACGTGTTCATCCTCTACACCTCCGGGACGACCGGGAACCCTAAGGGCGCGATGCTCTCCCACCACAATATGGGAGAGAACGCAAGACAGGTCACCGAGGTCCTCAAGACGAGCGAGAAGGACGTCTTCCTCCTCGCCGTCCCCTTCTTCCACTGCTTCGGCTGCGTGATGGGGATTCTTGGGGCGATCACCTGGGGAGCGGCGATCGTCCCCATGCCCGTGTTCAGGCCCAGAGAGGCCCTGGAGCTTGTAGAGAAGGAGCGGGTCTCGATCCTGTACGGCGTCCCGACGATGTTCGTCCTCGAACTCGAGGAGGCGCGGAAGGGGAAGGAGGACGGCTCGCGCTACGACGTCGCGAGCCTGCGCACCGGAATCATGGCCGGCGCCCCCTGCCCGGTCGAGATCCTACGCGGGACGATGGAGGACCTCCGCTGCAACGTCGCGATCGCCTACGGCCTCACCGAGGCCTCGCCCGTCATCACCATGACCCAGTTCGACGACCCGATCGAGCGGCGCGTGGAGACGGTCGGCCGCGCCTTCCCTGGAATTGAGGTCGAGATCGCCGACGACGAGCACCGGCCCCTCCCGACCGGCGAGATGGGCGAGCTCGCCTGCCGCGGGTACAACGTCATGCTCGGCTACTACAAGATGCCCGACAAGACCGCCGAGGTGATCGACCGCGACGGATGGCTCTACTCTGGCGACCTCGCGACGATGGACGAGGCGGGCTACGTCAAGATCGTGGGCAGGAAGAAGGACATGCTGATCACCGGCGGGTTCAACGTCTACCCGGCCGAGATCGAGGAGTACCTGTTCACCCACCCCGCGGTGCAGAACGTCTCCGTGGTCGGGGTCCCGGACGACGTCATGGGTGAGGTCGGGATCGCCTACCTCATCCCGCGCGAGGGGAAGAGGATCGACCCGCAGGAGGTCGTCGACTTCTGCGCGAAGGGGATCGCGAACTTCAAGGTCCCTCGCTACGTCGAGGTCGTCTCGGAGTTCCCGATGACCCAGTCCGGGAAGATCCAGAAGTTCCGGCTACGCGACAAGGCCGCGGCCGACGTCAAGGCCGGCAAGGTCGCCAAGCTCTCCCCGAGCAAGAAGTGACGCGCTCCGGGACCGACCCCGCCGAGGTCCTTGCCCTCACGGAGGATCTCATCCGGATCGAGAGCCACGCCGAGAACCCGGGGCGAGAGGCCGAGGCGGTGCGCTTCCTCGCCGGTTGGTTCCGCGAGCGCGGGATCGAACCCGAGCTCGAGCCCGTGGAAGGGAACCGCGCGAACCTCCTCGCCCGCGTCGGGCGAAAGGGAGGGAAGCGCCTCCTCCTCTGCGGCCACCTGGACACCGTCCCGGCCGGGAGCATGAGGGACGCCTTCTCTCCGCACGTCGAGAAGGGGATCCTCCGCGGCCGCGGGGCGTGCGACATGAAGGGAGCCGTCGCCGCCATGGCCTGCGCCCTTGTCTCTCTGCGCGACGAGCCCGTTCACGGCGAGGTCGTCTTCGGCGGAACGGTCGGAGAGGAGACAGGGTCGATCGGCGTGCGCGAGCTCGTTGCCCGCGGCCCGCGGGCCGACTTCGCCGTCGTGGGAGAGCCGACCGCCCTCCGCCTCGGCCTCGCCCACAAGGGCCTCGCCTTCATCCGCATCACCCTCACCGGTCGGGCGGCGCACGGAAGTGTCCCCGAAAGAGGTGCCAACGCCGCCCTCGCCGCGGCGCACCTCGCCCTCGAGATCGAACGCGACCTCGGGGCAAAGCTCGCTTCCCACTCCCACCCGCTCCTCGGAAAGGGGACGGTCTGCGTGGGGAGGCTTTCCGGTGGGACACGGCCGAACATCGTCCCCGACCGCTGCGAGGTGGAGATCGACTGCCGAACGCTCCCCGGCGAGGGAGACCTCCTGGCCGAGGTCGAGCGGATGGCGCAACGCATCTCTTCCGAAGTGCGAGGCGTCTCAGCGACCGTCGCCCTGATGGAGGAGTGTTCGATCGTCCCCCACGTCCCTCTGGAGACCCCGGCATCGTCGCAGCTTGCCCGGGCCGCGGGTGATACGCTTGCCGTTCTCGGCCTCGACCCGACACCGGTCGGCCTCACCTACTGGACCGACGGAGCCCATCTCGCCGCAACCGGCACCGAGACGATCATCCTCGGCCCAGGCGACATCGCCCTCGCCCACGGCCCGGACGACGCCGTACCCGTCAGCGAGCTCGTCCAAGCCGCCCAGCTCTACGCTGAGATCGCATCTCGAATACTAGTCTAGGAGGGGACCAACCGCAGCTTGCGCCGTGGTCTTGCTCGGCCACAGGCAATGGTCTGCGTGCCTGCCTCGGGAGTAGAAAGAAGACACCCCTCTCCTGACTCGACGCAGCAACGCCGTCGACGTTAAACCCTCGCCACTCCGCCAGAAGCGTGCCGACCCGGCCAGCTAGGCGAGGATCCATTGGGCGTCGTCGTTCGCCGTCAGCACTCAACCGGGAGCCATCGGGTGATCCCGAGCAGTCTCGGCTTCCATCGACTCCTGAAGAAAGCCCCTGCCACAGCGCGACTGGTCGCCCCTCAGCGATCCGAGGTTGGGTACCTCGGCCGGGTTCCAGGGGCGTACTCTCCGACAAACCTTCCAACGCTTCGCACGGCTTCCAGCTCAGTCCACGTACACCGCACGAGATTCGCCGAGATCCCTCCAAGATCCAGAAGGTCTTCCGCCCTAGGATGGCCTCGAACGACCTCTTGGAGAAGCCCGGAGTAGGACCAACTGGCGCCAGGCGCCAGGTCGAGCTTCTCAACCACATCGGGCATCTCCAGCACCAGCTCCTTCCTGTTTTCGGGTGCGCTCTTCCCAACCTCAAAGAGACAGGGGACGCGTCTCTCGCCCAGATCGAGCTCCCCCTCGACAAGCGCATGAGTGACGTTCACATGCGGTCTCTCCGCCAGCCTAGCGAACCACGCTGCGCCGGCACGGAACTGACTGTCGGGGTAGAGCACCCGCAGGATGTTCAGGATGTGGACGAGCATGTCAAGGTTGACATCCTGGTCTGGACCTTCTCGGTTTCGTTCCAGCAGTGCGGCCTCAATCCTTCTCACGGCCGCCAGTCCGTTGCGCGAACTCGGTCTTGCCCGCCACGCCGCGACTTGGGGACGCAAAAGATAGTGATCCACCACTGCGAGGCTAACAGTTGCCTGCGCGCAGAGTGCAAGCATATCTTCGAACTGGGGCAGGGAATCCCCCCCAGGCTTCTCGCAGAGAACCCAGGTGAGATCCCTAGCCTCCGAGAGGACTCGACTGAGGATTTCCAGGTGCCTCCTAGCCGGCGCGGCGATGACCACGACGTCGACACCGACCAGTCTCGGCAGCCTGGACCAAGGGAGGTAGGCTACCTTCCCCTGCTGCACGAGAAGCTCAAGCCATTGGTTCTTCGGGTTGATCTCCGAGACTGACAGGGGAAGGTCCACCGCTGTGAGACGGACTTCCTCGGCCTCGATCATCGGCCACAGCGCCGGCAGCCAGGCCCGCTGCGCCCAGGAGCCCACGCCAAACAGGCAGATCCCTTCCCCTCTCACGGAAAACACCTCGGTCGTCATTCTATCCCCGTCACCGACTCACGTCTGGCCAGTGAAGAGGGTCGACTGAATGCCGCAGCCCGCCGATGCTCCTGATGAGGCATGCGCAGAGTCCGGCAAGTGAAAGGCCCTGGTTCTTCGCACAAGCCGCGTGCGCCTTCTTGAGGTCCTAGAGAAGACGCTGCTCTGTGATCGGGCAGACTCCCACCGGATGCGACTCGTAGCGAGCGGCCCCGCGGTCCCCTTTCAGGAGCAAGAGACCGCGTATCCTCTCTCGCTCGTACGCCGACGGCACGAGCCAGGAATCGTCCAGCCTACACATCACGTCGCCGCCGTTGTCGACCAGGATAGCGTCCGTCATGTAGTCGGCGGCTAGCTGAGCCGTGTCCAACAAGGTCAGCCCCGTCCGCCCGCCTTGACTGCTGAGCCCCAACCAGACCAGGGCGGAGTCCTCTCCCATCCCCAACAGGGAATGGTTGTAGATGCCCAAATAGAAGACGACCTGGATTCGATCGTGGGCGAGGTTCCATTCCCCTCGGGCCTGTGGGCGGTTGGCTTCAACATAACCTTGAGCATTAAGAGTTGCGGTCAACCGATCGAGACCGATCGGTTGACCGGCGGGAGGGAAGACCTCAACGTAGGGTTGGAGTGGGATCTCGACGGGTTCTCCGAGGATGGCCGAAGTCACAGCCTGCGGATCAAGCATTCCGTCCCTCCAGAACCTTTCCAGGCCGACGTCAATTGGGGGCGGGGAAGCCATGCCGCTTCCGCCCTGTGACTCCCAAGTGATGTGCGGAAACTGGATCGCGTGACGGAGATCGTAGAACTGCCCTTCCGAAGCCATTCGCGCAAGCTCATCGAGGTTCAGGGGCTTCCCCTCCCGGACAAGCTGCGGTCCGGAGATCCCATCGCCGCGGGGTGGATCATCAGGAGAGCAGCGGACCTGCTCGAACCGGACCCCCTCTTGGTCGGAAAGCACGAACGGGAAAGCACGGTCGAAACTCTGCAATCTCACGCAGTAGACCTGCCCTTGGGAGAACCCAATGAACTGCGGGTTCATGGTCAGGTTGCCTGCACCGACAAAGCCCACCAGAGATCCCTCTTGGGTTCGCGAACAGCTTCGCCTCAGGTGTTCCCGCCAGTCAATCGTGTCGTCCCGGATATGGCGGCCTGTGACGGGGACTCCAGCCAGGTTGACGACGTACTCCCCGTGGAAGGCCGTCCCGGGGATCGGCCGGCCGCGCACGATGTAGTGATCTCGGTCTGCCTCTGCCTGGGCACTTACCAGGAAGTGGGCCTTCGCTGGTACCTTCACGACGGTGTACCGCGCCGCTGTACAGGCCACGTCGGGACGGTTGTAGGCCACGATATCCAACGTCATGGGCTGATTGTAGCGTCGGGCCAACGTCCCCAGCAGTCCCTCGCCCGCTGTGCCACGCGAAGTGGGCGGCGCTGATGCCGCGTCCTTGGGCGAGCGCAGGAGACCCGGGAGGGTCTTGCCGCTCGTGTCACATCAAGTAGAATCGTTCCGAACTCTGTCACGTTGTGCCGCGGACTTGCTAAAGGAGGAGGAATGGACGTACGGCGAGAATGGCAACAAGAGGGCTGGCTCAAGAGCCGCGCTAACAAAGATGAGATCATCAAGCTTCTGCTTGAGGAGTACAGGGAATGCAGCGCCGATTGGAGGCTTAGGGACAAGTACGTGGAAGACAAGTTCATGCATTCTGTCTTCGTCTTCACTCTGGTGAGCACGCTGCTCGCCGCAGCATTTGGCGCCATCAACTTGTGGCGTGGCATCCTCCCAGAGGCTGTCCTCGCGTTGCTTCCGCCGATTGGAACCGTTCTGTTCGGCGTTCTATTCTTCTTCGTCTTTGTCATGCTGGTCTCGCTCGTGAAGGACACCTACTACAGAGATGGCAGTCAGATCATGGCTCAGCACCTTCTTGCGATGCTTCAGAGCGGACTTGACTGCCACTGCATCTCGGAGCTAATCGAGGACCTCACGGTGAACCATTACATCGCAAAATGGGAAGCGCGCGGCCTCCTGATGGGCAGCCCGCAGTCGCTGGTCCCGCTTCGTTTCACCCGAAAGATCAACGCAGCTCCGGGAGAGAAGCGCAAGCTTGGTATGCCCTTCTGCGTCGAGAAGCTCCTAGTCGATAGGGGAACCTTCCGCTGGATCACCGCGTACTACGGACTCGTTGCATTCGGATGCCTAGCAGCTTCCCTCACTTCTCTTGTCTTCTGGATCGTTCGTCCCTGAGGACCGCCCGCAGAGGGGCAAGACGAACGAGAGGTTGAAGCGCCTGCTGGGCGCGATTCCGGGGCGAGGCTCACCTCCCGCTCCCACTCCTCCTCGGGAAGGGAACGGTCTGCGTGGGGAAGATCCGTGGGGGGACGCGGCCGAACGTCGTCCCTGAACACTGCGAGGTCGAGATCGACTGCCGCACCCTGCCCGGAGAGGGTGACCTCCTCTCCGAGGTCGAGCGGATCGCGGAGCGCGTCTCTTCCGAGGTGCGCGGCGTCTCAGCGACCGTCGCCCTGATGGAGGAGTGCTCGATCGTCTCCCACGTCCCCCTGGAGACCCCGGCATCGTCGCAGCTTGCCCGGGCCGCTGCTGATGCCCTGGTCGCTCTCGGCCTCGACCCGACGCCCGCCGGCCTCACCTTCTGGACCGACGGCGCGCACCTCTCAGCAACCGGCACCGAGACGATCATCCTCGGCCCAGGCGACATCGCCCTCGCCCACGGCCCGGACGACGCCGTGCCCGTTGCTGAGCTCGCTCAGGCTGCGCAACTCTACGCCGATCTTTCGCACCGGCTGTTGGGATAGGAGGCTAGCCGCCTTTCTGCAAGGCGGCCCCACGTCGCGTTCTCCGCCCCGTCGTCCCAGCCTCAGGCCCCCTCTCGATCGAGGCGCTTCGCCACCATGTGGTAGACGGCGCCCCGCTCGCGCCGAGCGATTCCCCAGACTTCGACCTCTTTCTCCCGCTCGAGGACGCGATAGACAATCCGGTACCGGTTCCTCCCGAAGTGGAGTGCTCGATACCCGGTGAGATCCACCCCCATCCTGTTTCCCAGATCCGCTCCCAGCTCGGGCCGCTCCTTGAGTTTCTCTAGCTGCCGTCGAGCCTGGCGCTGCGTCTCCGCGTCCACTCCGCGGAAGTCCTTCACCGCCACGTCGCGGAGGGTGACTCGGTAGGACACAAGCCTCTAGAGGTCCTCGAGTAGGACCTTGCCCTTCGTCTCCCTCTCCCTGCGCTCGAGCTCGGATCGAAGAGCGACACGGTCGACCAACTCCTCGAACGCCTTCGTCCCGATCAGGACAGCCTTCGGGCTCCCATACCGCATGATGAACACGGGCCCTTCCTCTGCCGCGGCGAGCCACTTCGCCGTGTCGCCGCGAAGCTCGGAGACCTTCACCACCCGATCGCTATCCATCTTCACAGGCATCGGCCTCCCGGACCGTGTTGCACCAGATGTCGTACTGTATGTTGCCACAGATGAGCGTCGGGGGCAAGGTCGACCACAGGGACGAGCTGGGCGGGCGACTGCCTCGACGCACGGCGGACCTTCACTGCCGTGCGCCCGCGCTCCGCTTCTCTCCTCAGCGCTGGATCCGAGCGAAGCGGTCGAGCTCAGGCGAGGTCATCTTCCGATCCGATGACGAAGAGCTTGGGTTGGGCCGCCACACGAGCGACGAAGGAGTCGCGCCGGGCGCGCTTCTCCTTCCACTCGACCCGGGTGACAAGGGTCGGGTTGACTGGCCGGGCGAGGGCCGTCTCTGCCGTCTGGAGAGCGGTGTAGAGGTCCGGGTAGGCGAGGTCGTGGGCGACATGGGGACACCCCAACCGCCTAACGAGGTGGATTGGCGGCGCGTGGCGCCTTGGCGTGCGCCGTTTTCGTCCGCCGCATCCGTTTGTCGGATGGGGGCAACTCCCTGCGGTGCGCACGCAGGATGTCGGCCTCTTCGATAGGCAACCCGAAGAGGTTGTGTCCCTCCCTCGAAACCGGCAGAGGTCTTGAAGCAACCTCACTGAGAATGGCCTCCAGAACAGGCTCGTCGCGATCCAGGGTCACAATGCGGGAGAAGGCCAACACCCCTTCTTGACCAATCTTGCTCGCCAAGATCCCGACAAGCTCACCGAGCGCCTTGAGTTTCCCCTCCTCTAGCCAGGGTGCTGACACGACAAGATCCCATGTCCCAAGCGAGTCTTCTCGCATGAACAGGCCGAAGAGAGTGAACGGCCCTCGGCTTGCCTCCACGGTCTTCGCTGTTTCCTCAAGCCCCCTGAGGTACTCGATCATAGCGCTGCCACCACATTCCTCGCGGCCTGAACCATGTCAGCTGCATCCCCGGCCTTCGCCTTTCCAACACGACGATACCGCACCTCCGGCTCCCACGTGGCTACGATAGACCATTCCGGCATCAGTCGCGTCTTGATCCGAGTCTCTTCCCCCGAGAAGTGAAGGAGTACGTCCAGTCTATGAGTTCGCAGGCTCTTGTAGCCGTCGAACTCCCGGGCCGTCTCGGGGAACTCGGTCCAGCGCAAGGCTCGGCAGATTCGAGCCTTCAACGCCACCTCAACCGAGTAGCCACACAGGTAGATCGCTCCGTCGTAGCGTCGCTTATCGAGCAAGACCTCCGCGTCCCGGAGCCGAGCTCTTGCGATCTTCCGTAGATCCGACCGCGCTATCATCTCCTGGGCTCCCATCTCTCCGCCAGCAGCCAACATCCTGGCTCTGGGACGCGAGCGAGTGCATCCGCCGCAACTGGATGATTAGACAACGTCCTTCCCGCTTCTCTTCTCCTCCCCTGCGGTGTTGATGGCGGACGTGGTGGAGCCACCTTCTCCGAGCACGAAGAGGAGAGTGGTATCCAGCCCGGCCCATTCATGGAGCTGGACGATTACTGCCCGTGCATCGTCCATGAACCGAATCGCCGTCTCCTCCGTGCACTGGGATTCCCATCGCGCCTGCAGGTAGTGTGGGCGTTCGCCCGGGAGGAGCTTCTGCACGCCGGTGTTCTCGACCCTCTCGGTCCTACCGTGCGCCAGCAGATCCCTGACCCGAAACATCTCTACCACCGTCTGGAAAGGCCTGAGCGAGAAGTCCGGGCTCTGATTCAGGTCTTCTAGGAGCAGCGCGAGCCTTGCTCGCCAAGGGAGGCGCTCATGTTCCTTCCAGCACTTCAGCCTCTGAGAGCCCAGGTAATTCATGTATGCCTCGAGCGCGAAGGCGGCGAATACGCTCGCCGTCATCCATTCATAGAACGAGCCCTGGCTTCGCGCGGCGCCATCTCTCAGCGCGTGTCGACCCGCTTCGTGCAGGGACGCAAACGTGTAGATTGTGCGCTTGGCGTCTACCTTGCGCGGGTTTCTCTCCCCAGGAGCATCTGGCATCGCGTTCCCTCCCCGTTTCGAGATTAGCCAGTTACGACTAGTGCAGCGATTCTGCGCAGCACATCCCCTTTCGCTGAATCCCAGGCCCGCCTTCGCCTTTCCTTCGCGTTTCCATCTCCTCACGTATTGAGATCTGTGCCCTGCAGCGCCAGCCTAACATCATGGAGATCCTAGGTCAAGTTCTCTGACGCGACCACGGCCGCTGGCAACGACCGAAGGGCCGCTGGAGGGATCCAGTGAGAGAAGTGCGACCTGTTTGCAGGAGAAAGAGCGGCTTGGGCGAAGTCCGCTACAGGTCGTAGGAGAGCTCGAACTCGCGCGGGTGGGGGCGGGAGGCAACGTCCGCTGCTTCGTCCTCTTTGACGCGGATCCAGTGTTGGAGGTCCTCCTCGGAGAAGACCCCGCCGGCGGTGAGGTAGGCGTGGTCGGCGGCGAGGGCCCGCAGGGCGTCCTCCAGGGTGTGCGGGGCGTCGCGGTCCATCTGCCCCGGCTCGTGGAGGTCGCAGTCAAAGGGTCCGAGGCCCAGCTTCTTCGCGTCGAGGCCACGCTTCACCCCGTCGAGGCCGGCGAGGAGGATCGCGGCGAAAGCCAGGTAGGGGTTGCACGTCGCGTCCATCGTCCGCAGCTCGATCCGCACCTCGTTCCCCTTGGCGTAGGTCGGCACGCGCACCGCGGCGCTCCGGTTCCCGGCCCCGTAGACGAGGTGGACCGGGGCCTCGTACCCCGGCACGAGGCGACGGTACGAGTTCGTCGTCGGATTCGTGAGCCCCATCAGGCTCGCCCCGTGGGTGAGGAGGCCGCCGACGTAAGAGAGCGCGAGCTCCGAGAGCCCGTCCCCGGCGCCGAACAGGTTCTTCCCGCCCTTCACGAGGTACTGGTGGAGGTGGAGGCCGCTCCCGGCCTGGCCGAAGAGGGGCTTGGGGAGGAAGGTCGCGCTGAACCCGGCCTCGGCCGCAACGTTCCGGACGATCGACTTTGAGAGGAGGGTCGCGTCGGCCATCCGCACGAGGCCTCCGAAGCACAGTTCGATCTCATGCTGGCCGAAAGGCCCGACCTCGTGGTGGTGGTACTTGACCGGGATCCTCGCCGCCTCGAGCTGGCGCGCCATCTCGCAGCGCAGGCCGAACAGGCGGTCCTCCGGTAGCGGCGAATGGTACGCGGACGAGGACGTCGCGGCCGGGCGCTCGTCGTGCTGAAGACCCTCCGCGGGGAAGACCTCGGCGAAGGTCCGCGTCGGCTCGCACCCGTAGGACGCGTCGTCAAAGACGTAGAACTCAAGCTCCGGTCCGACCTTGACCTCGTCGGCGATCCCGGACTCGACCATCAAGCGCTCGGCGCGCTGGGCGATCCCGCGTGGGTCGTTCGGCGAGGGCTTCCCGGTCACCGCGTCGTGGATGTCGCCGATCACGGAGAGGATCCGCTCCCCGTCCCGCTCCTCGACGTAGGCCGTCGAGAGGTCGGGGTGGACGATGAGGTCACTTCCCGCGACCTTGCGGTAGCGGTAGTTCGAGCCGTCGAAGCCGACGCCCCGCTGGAGGAGGTCCTCCGTCACCCGCCCCGCGGGGAGGGTGACGTGCCGGAGCCGTCCGAGGAGGTCAACGACCCGCAGGTCGACGAACTCGATCGCCTCCTCGTCCAGGGTCCGCTTGAGTTCCGCGTAGTCCATCGTCTTCACCTCACGCTAGGAAAGGGCCAGGAAGATAGCATAGAGACGGGTCCGGGACAAGGGGCTAGCGGTGGAGGCTCCTCGCAGCGATGAAGGCGAGGCCGGCCTTGGTCAGCTCGACCGCGGTCCGGTTCAGGGCGTCGTGCTTGTCGAGGTAGTTCCGCTCCAGCGCCGGCATGAGGCCTTGGGCCTCGATCTCGGACTTGGGCAGGAAGTAGTCGAGGATGTCCGAGGGATGCCCGCACTGTGCCTCCACGCAGGGAAGCCCGCCCTCGTGCTTGGCCGCCATGTTCGGAACGCGCTCCGCGAGGGCCACGAGCTCGTCCGTCCGGTCGTAGGGCTGAAGGACGATCGACTTCCAGGTCTCGGTGACGTGGTGCTCGAAGCGGACGACGTTCTCCAGACCCAGGGCCTTGCGAACCTTGGCCCCGGCCTCGATCGTCTCGTTCGTCACGGAGTTCGCCCAGTTGAAGCCGGCGAGAGGGCTCGTCCCGTCGGGCCGGGAGAAGAGGACGGCCGCGGCGAGGGTCCACAGGGCAGCGTAGGGGTTGTCGTTCCCCATGAACACCGAGATCTTGAACTCGATGTCCACGCCGAGCTTGTACAGAAGGTAGCCGAGGAGCACGGTTCCGGGGTTGATGTTCAGGACCTGGCGAATCCCGTACTCGGTGTAGTAGCCGAGGAACTCGTCCGCCCACTTCAGGGCGTGCCCGTTCGGCTGGCCGACGCCTCCGAAGTAGCCGGTGATCGTCGACGGGCCGCAGAGGTGGATGTTCGACCCGTCGGTCCCCTTCGTGTCCAGGGTCTCGACGTAGCTCGCCCCGACGATCTGCATCGCTGCGGCGACGGCGAGGGTGTCCCCTTGGTCGGCCACCTGCTCCTTCATCGAGCGCACGCGGATGTACCGGCCAGGCATCACCTCGCCCTTCTCGATCGCCCGCCTCGCCTCGGCGACGAGCCAGGGGAAGAACTGGAGGGCGCTGATCTCCAGGGTCACGGCACGGTCCTCGCGGAAGGTCATCCCGGCGGCCTTGGCGCCGAGGACCTTCCGGCGGAAGGCATCGATCGTGACGAAGGCGCCGCGGTCGCGCTCCTTCTCAAGCCAGCGCACGTCCTCGAGGTAGGGGGAGTGGATCGCTTCCAGGCGTGCGAGGAGGTTAGGGAGGCGCCGCGCCTCCGCCGCCTTGCGGTTGATCTCCTCCGGCGTCCCGTACTTCGCCACGACCTCGAGCAGGTCGTTCACGAGATCGTTCCTCGGGTTGAGCAGGAACGCGTTCAGCGCCTCCAGTTTCGCCTCTCCGATCTCGAGCCGCGAACGCAGCTCGGCCATCGGGTCGCGCGCGGGTCGTCCGGGCTTCGTCATCGCTTCTCCTCCCACAGGGCGCGGAACTTCTCCTCTTCGCCCTTCACCATACGGTAGCAGTGCTCCTCGGCCGGGAAGGCCCCGGCCTTCACGTCCTTCACGTAGGCGCGCATCGCCTCGGTGACGACGGTCGCCACGTCGGCGTACTTCTTGACGAACTTGGGGGTGAAGGCCTGGAACTGGCCGACGAGGTCAGAGACGATCAGGAGCTGTCCGTCGCAGTCCGGCCCGGCCCCGATCGAAAGGACGGGGATCTTCAGGCGCCGTCGAATGTGCCCCGCCACCTCGGGCGGGACGGCCTCGAGGAGGATGAAGTGCGCCCCGGCCGCCTCAACGGCGAGGGCGTCCTCGACGAGGAGGCGCGCCGACTCGACCGTCCGTCCCTGCGCCTTGTGGCCGCCGAGCTGGCCCGAGCTCTGCGGGGTGAGGCCAATGTGGCCGCAGACAACGATCCCGGCGTCGAGGATCGCCCGGATCCGCGCCACGATCCTCTTTCCCCCCTCGAGCTTGATCGCGTCCACCCCGGCCTCCTTGAGGAAGCGGCCGGCGTTGTGGACGGCGTCCTCGTCGGAGCGCTGGTAGCTCATGAACGGCATGTCCCCGACGACGAAGGTGTTGGGCGCCCCGCGCCGAACGGCTTGGCAATGCACGATGCACTGCTCCATCGTCACCGGGACGGTCGAGTCGTAGCCGTAGACGCACATCCCGAGCGAGTCGCCGACGAGGATCATGTCCAGGCCGGCCGCCTCGGCGAAGGTCGCCGTCGGGTAGTCGTACGCCGTGAGCCAGGCGATCCTCTCGCCCTTCTCCTTCATCGCCCGGAGATCCAGGACGCTCAGCTTCCCGCGCTTTCCTTCCGTCGTCATCTTCCCTCCTCGTGCGAGGCGGATTGTAGTGGACGCTCCCCTTCGCTCACAGCGCGACGCCCATCTCACGCGCTATCGCGGCGAGGCGAGCAAGCGGGAGCCCCATCACGTTGTAGAAGTCGCCGGTGATCCCCTCGACGAACAGGGCCGCCCGCCCCTGGATGGCGTAGGCGCCGGCCTTGTCCCGCGGCTCCCCGGTCGCGACGTAGGCGTCGATCTCGTGACGCGAAAGGGCCCGAAAGCGGACGGCCGTCGTCTCCACCGCCTCGCGGCGCTCGCCTTTCTCTGTCCGGATGACGCACAGCCCGGTCAGGACGAGGTGCTCCCGGCCGCTCAGATGGACGAGCATCCGCCGCGCCTCCGCGTCGGTTGAGGGCTTCCCGAGCGCCTCTCCATCCAGGACAACGAGGGTGTCCGCCCCGATGACGAGCCCCGCCTCGCGGCGCGCCACGTCCTCTGCCTTGGCCCTCGCCAGGGCAAGGACCCGGCTGGTGGGGGGCACACTGTCAGATCCCCCTTCGTCGATCCGACTCGGGACGCTCACTGCGTCCGGACGGATCCGCGAGAGAAGCTCGATCCGCCGCGGTGACGAGGAAGCGAGGACGATCCTCATCGCGAGGAACGGCTCACGGGAAGAGGGCGCCTGTCCCTCCGCTGTAGAAGACGGTGAACGGCGCCGTCCGGGCGACGCCTCCTGGGAGAAGGAGGATCCCCGCCGCGACCTCCCCTGGAGCGACCCGGCCGGCGCGGCGGAAGCCCTCTGTCAACTCGACGAACGAGGAGTCGAGGAAGAAGACGTAGCTCGTCCCCTTCTGTTGGACGTAGAACTTGAACGGGGTGAACGACGCGCCGCCCGCAGAGAGGGCCCAAACCATGACCGCGCCGGCGCCGAAGTACGGCTCGATCCGCGCGAGGAGGTCGGGGGCAAACGCCCCGGCCCGCACGCCCTCCTCGAGGCGAACGAGGAGGAGTCTCAGCTCCTCCCCCTTCGAGCTCTGGACGATTGTCCCGACGAGCGAGGGGTCGATATGGAGAAGCGAGGCGACGCTCGCCGTGGAGAAGTCCCCCTGCAGAAGCTCGGCCGAGAGGGCATCCGTTCCCTCAGGGAGCGGCGCCGGAGCGGACGCAGGAGGGACGGTCGACGTTGGGACCACGGCAGGGGCGCTCAGTCCCGTGGGCTGGGCGAGGAGGAAGGCCCCCCTTGCCCCGGCGTAGACCACGGTGAAGGGCCTTGCCGGGTCGATCCGGTCGCCGAGGAGGAGGATGCCGCTGCTCCCTGACCCGTACGTCACCCCTCCCGGGTTGACGACCGCTGTCCCTGCCAGGAATCCTTCGGAGAGCTCGACCCAGTCCGAGGAGGACGGGACGAACGTCGCCCTTCCCTCCTGTTCCACCAAGAGGAGCGCCGGGGAGAAGGGAAGGGTCGGTGAGACCTCCTCGACCGTCGGATTGACGAACAGGGCGTTCCGGCCTACGTAGGGCAGGAGGCTCTGGCGAAGGTCCGGCGAGATCTTGCTCTGGAACGCCCGCTCGTCGACGTAGACCAAGAACAGAGCGAGCTCCCGCCCGCCGGTGTCCACCGTGAGCGTCACGAAAAGGTCGGGGGCAAGGCCCGTCCGCGAGGCGACTTCAGCCTGGTCGCTTGCCGCAACCGTCGCTCCGACCGCGAGGACAAGAAAAAGAGGCAGAAGGCTCTGCCTCAGGATGCGCTTCACTCTACGGGACCTGTGTCAGTGCCTAGCAGGGTCCGCCGCACCACCAGCCGGCAAAGGCGAAAACCCAGAACGCCCAGAAGAACGAGAGCAGAAGCCAAGCCGGAAGACACATGTCGCCTCACCTCCTTACGTGACCGGAGCTTAGCACACGCCCCACAGGAAAACAAGACCGGATCCTCATAGGAGCGAGGGACTCCTCCACAGAGTCTTCCCAGACCTACAGCAGAGCGGGTGACCGGCTTCCGGCAGGCGATGGCCCTGTGGGATTGGTTCCGACGGCGGGCCGCGCTATCGTCTTGTCACCATGGCGACTTCGAAGCGGTTTCTCGTCTTCCTCGCGAACCGGTGCGGCTGCCTCGCCGCAACGCTGCGCGCTCTGGGCACGCGGCGGGCTCCGGCCCGTTCGTCCGAGGACCTCGAGGTCCTGCGGACCGGGCTTCCCTGGTAGGACAGGTCCGACAGATCAGGCGCGGGCGAGCAGCCGAGCGAAGTCCGCCTCCTGATCGCTGCGCACGACGGCGAGGACCTCGTCGATCGACTCGAGGACCGTGTCCTCCCGCGGGATGACGAGCTCCCCCCGGCGGAGGATCGCGACCACGGCGCACGCGCAGGGAAGGCCAAGGTCGCGAACGGCCTTCCCGACCGCGGTGGACTGTGGATCGACCTTCTCCTCCACGAGGGAGTACTGTCCTCGACGGAGCTTGGCAAGGGTGAGCATGTCGCCGATCGACATCTCCTCGGCGATCAGCTTGGCCATCAGGTCGGCCTGGTTGATCGCGACGTCCACCCCCATCTCCCGCGTGTAGAGCCAGGCGTTCCGCGGGTCGCGGACCCGCGCGATCACCCGAGGGACCCTGAACTCGAACCGGGCCATGGTAGAGACGACGAGGTTGTCCTCGTCGTCCGCCGCGACGGCCGCCAGCACGTCGGCCTCCTTGATCCCCGCGGCCAAGAGGATCTTGGGGTCCGCCCCGTCGCCCCAGAGGATGACCTCGGGCGGGAGGAAGGTCTTCAACCGCTCGATCACGTCCGGTCGGCGGTCGATCACGACGGCCCTGTGCCCCGCGGCGAGGAGCATCTCGGCAAGGTGAGAACCCGTCCTTCCCCCTCCAACGACGATGACGAACATGGTCCTCCTCCTCTCGCCTAGGCGAGTGCCAGCATCCGCTCTAGGCGGCCGCGCGAGGTGGAAAGGACGGCGACCACCAGCCGGTCTCCGCTCTGAAACTCCGTCCCCAACGACGGAAGGAACATGCTCCCTTTCCGCGAGACCCCAGCCACGCTGACCTCGCCAGGGACGTTCACGTTGTTCACCGTCCGGTGGACCCAGTGCGGCGGGACCTCCAACTCCACGAGCTCGATCTCTCCGTTCCCGAGCGTCCCGATCACGTTCAGATCCCGGTGACCGAGGAGCTGGATGATCCGGGCTGCGCCGAGCGCCGTCGAGGAGACCGTCTGCAGCCCGAGCCGCTGGTAGATCTCGGCGCGGCGCGGGTCGTAGAGCCGCGCGACGACCTTGGGGACCTTGAACACGCTCCGCGCCACGCGCGCGATGACGATGTTCAGGTTGTCGCCCGCCGTCACCGCCGCAAGCCCGTCCGCCTGCTCCGCCCCTGCGCGGGCCAATACGTCGCGGTCGAAGCCCGAGCCGACCAGGGTCTTCCCCTTGAACCCCGGACCCAGCCGATCGAACGCGCGCGGGTCGACGTCGACCACGGTGACGGCCTGCCCGTCTTCGCCCAGTCGGAGGGCAAGCTCAGATCCCATTCGCCCGCAGCCAACGATGATCACGCTCATCTTGTCGTTTCCTCCGCAGAACGCAGTCTACTCCCTCTTCGCTCTCAGAGACGGGCGCGCGTCCCTGAGGAACCGGACCCTGTGCCCTCCGGCTTCCGGCCTCGATTGTACCGACTCCTCCCTCCGGAGGACGTTCCCCGAGCCCCGGTCGCCTTCTCTTGTCGGTGGAGCTGAGATCTTCGCGCGGCGGGTCAGGCGCTTCGCCTCGAACCGCCGAACCAGGGCCTTTCGTCCCTCTTCGGCAAGGAACATCACCGGCGCATACAGGAGGAGGAACGGCCAGAAGCGGAGCGGGAGCGGGCCGTGCTCGAAGATCGTCTGGAAGGGAGGAAGGTAGATCAGAATGCCGATGATCGAGAGCTCGACGAGGAAACCGAAGAGCAGGAAGCGGTTGCTCAGAAACCCTATCCTGAAGACCGAGGTCCGCTCCGTTCGGCACGCGTAGGCGTTCCCGATCTGGGTCGTGATGACGCCCGCATGGAACATCGTCGTGGCCAAGACGTAGACGAGCCCGTCCCGCGACAGGAGCCGCTCGGCGTAGGGCAGGAGGTCCGGACGGGGCAGGTGGAGAAGGCCCGTGTACCCCATCTGCCGCCAGAGAAAGAAGAAGCCGAGGAAGCAGAGCGCCGTCTGGAGCGTCCCCAACCAGAGGAGCGACCGGACGATGAGGCGGCCGTCCACGATCCGGTCCTTGGGGCTCCGCGGGGGACGGTCCATCAGGCCCGGCTCGGGCTTCTCTGTTCCAAGGGCGAGGGCGGGGACGAGGTCGGTCCCGAGATCGATCGCCAGGACCTGCATCACGGTCAGGGCGAGAGGGATGTTGAACACGATCTGGAAGATGAACGGCCAGGCTTCCGGCGTGTTGCTCGTGAAGATGTAGGTCGTGAACTTGCGGATGTTCGAGTACACGGCGCGCCCCTCCTCGATCGCGTTGACGATCGAGGCGAAGTTGTCGTCCAGGAGGATCATGGACGCGGCCTCCTTGGCCACGTCTGTCCCGGTGATCCCCATCGCCACGCCGATGTCCGCCTTCTTCAGCGCTGGGGCGTCGTTCACCCCGTCGCCGGTCACGGCGACGATCTCGCCTCGGTTCTTGAGGGCGGTCACCACGCGCAGTTTGTGCTCCGGCGCAACGCGGGCGAAGATCACCTCTCCCTGAAGCGCCTGGGCGAGGTCCGCATCCGACATCGCGTCCAGCTCCGCGCCCGTGACCAGGCGCGCCCCCTCGCGGACGATCCCCACCCGCCGCGCGATCGATTCCGCGGTCAGTCCGTAGTCACCGGTGATCATGATGATCCGGACCCCGGCGCGGTGGCACTTCTCGACCGCCTCGGCGACCTCTGGGCGCGGCGGGTCCTGCATCGCCAGGAGGCCGAGGAAGGTCAGGTCCCGCTCGACCCAGTCGATGGTGTAGCCGTTCCGCCGCTCCGGGAGGGTCCGCCGGGCCACGGCCAGGACACGCAGAGCGCCGCGGGCGTAGCCGTCGTTCGCGGCGAGGACCTTCTCCCGCCAGGCGTCGGTCATGGGCAGGACCGCACCGTCAACCTGGATCGAGGAGCAGAGACCGAGGACCTCTCGGGGCGCCCCCTTCACGAACGCCGTCTCGTCGCTCCCGCGAAGGTGAACCGTGCTCATCCGCTTGCGCGACGAATCGAAGGGAAGCTCCCGCAGGCGCGGGAGGCGCTCTGCCGCCTCGGCGCAGGAGACGCCGCCCTTCGCCGCGGCGACGAGGAGCGCGGCCTCGGTTGGATCCCCCAGGATCGTCCATCCCTTCTCTCCCTGAGGGGGGACGAGCTTGGCGTTGTTGCACAACGCCGCCCCGAGGAGAAGCTCGCGGAGGTCGCCCATCGGGAGCGGACTCCCAGGCGAGAGCGGACGGAACTCCCCTCTAGGCTCATAGCCGACCCCGGTCACCGTGAGGGAGTGCCCGGCTACCCACGCCTCGCGCACGGTCATCTCGTTCTGGGTCAGGGTCCCGGTCTTGTCGGTGCAGATCACGGTGCACGAGCCGAGCGTCTCCGCCGAGGAGAGCTTCTTGATGAGCGCATTGCGCTTCGCCATCCGCTGCACGCCCATGGCCAGGGCCAGGGTCACCGTCGGAAGAAGGCCCTCCGGGACGAAGGCCACAACCATCCCCACGGCGAAGACGAACCCCACGTGGAGAGGTCGATGGACGACGAGGACCGAGAGGAGGAAGAGGAGTAAGCCGATCCCGACCGCGAGGACCGTGACGACCTTCGTCAGCCGGTTGACCTCCCTTTGCAGCGGTGAGAGCTCCTCCTCGACGCCCTGGGTGAGGCGCGCGATCTTGCCGAACTCGGTCGCCATCCCGGTGGCAAAGACGATCGCCTTGCCGGTCCCGGCGCTCACAGAGGTCCCAGCGAAGACGAGGTTCGGGCGCTCGGTGATCGTGAGCCCCTCTCGCAGCGAAGCCTCCGCGGTGCGCCGCGCAGGGACGGACTCCCCGTTGAGGGTCGAGAGGTTGACGCGCAGCTCGCTCTCCTCGACCAGGCGCGCGTCGGCGCTGATGTGATCCCCCTCGGAGAGGAGGATCACGTCCCCTGGGACCAGCTCCTCCGCGAGGATCCTCTCTTCCTCACCGTCGCGGACGACGCGGGCGTAGGTGGGGAGGAGTCGCTTCAAGGCTTCCGTGGCCCGTTCGGCCCTGAACTCCTGCCAGAAGGAGAAGATGGCGTTGATGACGATGACCGACCAGACCGCCCAGCCGAGCTGCGGCATCTTGCCAACGAAGGCCATCGCGCCGCCCACCCAGAGGAGGAGGGCCATCAGGTGCGTGAAGTGCGCGAGGAACTTCCTCCACAGGGGCTTCCCCCGGATCGTCTGAATCGCGTTCGGGCCGACCCGCGCCAGGCGCGCCGTCGCTTCCTCGGCGGTCAGACCGCGGGGTGACGTGCTGGCAGCGCTGTAGACCTCGCTCCGGGCCACGGCATGGATGGGCGGTTCCTGATCCTCAGACATGCGGACCGCGGTCGGGCCATCTCAGGTCCCGGTGCGGTGCCCCGGCGACGGGGAGAAAGCATGAAGCCCACCCTGGGGCAGGCTTCTCCGTCGTCGGACTCCTTGTGGGCAGACATCCTAGTCCTGGGAGGGGGAGTTGTCAACGGGCGCACCTCATCCTGCCGACCACGGAGCGAGAGCTGGCCCCCTCTCCGAAAGGAAGCGCCCTCCCGCGACGCCTAGGTCGTCCCGGAAGGGCGGTTGCAGCCCCGCGGGGACCTCTCGGCCCCCGCGGGCTCAGGCTCAGAGTGCCACTTCAGAGGGCTACTACTTCTTGTACTGGTCCCCCTTCGCAACAGGAGCGTACTTCCCGCCCGTCACGGTGTCCGTGACCGTCAGCACGTTCGCGGCAAGCGAGTAGAACGTCAGATCCGCACCCTTTGCCGCCACGAGACGATCCGCCGGCAGGGCAAGCCCCATGACTGTTCCGGCGGCCGACTTCGTCCCATCCGCGGCGACGTTCTCGAACGTCACGCCAAGCGAGTTGTCCGCGTTCTTGGCAATGACCATGTTCTGCTTCGTCCCGTCGGCCTTGGTCATGACCCAGGTCCCGACGAACTTCGCCGGGTCGGCCTTCGCGAGAGCGGCGGCCGAGTCCTGCGCCTTCTTCAGGTCGGCCTGAGCCTGCGTAAGGCCGGTCTGAGCGGTCTTCAGATCCGCGTCGGACTTCTGCTTGTCCTGCGTCAGCTTGGTGACCTGGCCGTTCAGATCGGTGACCTTCTTCTCGAGGTCCTTCACCTTCTGCGCGTCCCCGCACCCCACAAGAAACCCGCCCGCGACGAGCGCGAGCATCAGGACCGCGACCCCCACCAGCTTCACACTCTTCCGATTCGTCACACTCAGCATCGTCACACCTTCCTTTGCCACGTCTGGGCGACTAATCATAAGCCGAGAAGGCGGTTTTGCAAGAGCAAGCCCGGCCCTCGCCGCATGCACGATACCCCTTATCGGATCGCATGTCCAGCGCATCCTGCCCGGCCCCGCGCTCATCCCCGGGTGAAGATCGTCCCCTGCGCAGTGTCCTTTAGGGTGATCCCCAGCGCGGCCAAGCGGTCGCGGACGGAGTCGGCGAGGGCGTACTCCCGCTTCGCGCGCAGCTCGTCCCGCAGGGCGACGAGGAGGCGAAGGAGGTCCTCCTCGCGTCCCTTCGCGGCCTGCCCGACGCCCTGCAGCAGGCCGAGGGGGCGCCCCAGCTCCCGGAGCAGGGAGACCGCGCCACGCAGGGCGCGCCGGTCCGCACCGACCGCGGTCGCTCGGAACCGGTTGGTCTCCGAGGCGAGGTCCTGCAGGACGGCGATGCCCCCCGAGGTGTCGAGGTCGTCGTCCATCCGCTCCACGTAGCGCGCGCGGAAGGCGGCGAGCCCCTCAAGGAACGCCTCGCCGGCCCGGCCCGGCGCCCCGGCCTCCCCCGGCTCCGCCTCCACCTCCTCGATCACAGTCCGGACACGGGCAAGGGCTCGCCCCGCCTCCTCCAGCCCCTCCTCCGAGTAGTCGAGAGGCTTCCGGTAGTGGCGAGAGAGGTAGAAATAGCGGACCGTCTCCGCAGGGAACCTCGCCAGGACCTCGTGGGCGTAGGCGAAGTTGCCAAGCGACTTCGACATCTTCTCCCCGCGGAAGTTGAGCATCCCGTTGTGCAGCCAGAACCGGGCGAAGGGCTTCCCGCTTGCCGCCTCGGCCTGGGCGATCTCGTTCTCGTGGTGCGGGAAGACGAGGTCGTTCCCTCCAGCGTGGATGTCGAGCGTCTCATCGAGGCTCCGGCGCGACAGGACGACGCACTCCGTGTGCCACCCCGGCCGGCCCGGCCCCCAGGGGGAGTCCCACGTCGGCTCGCCAGGCTTCGCTGCCTTCCACAGGGTGAAGTCGAGTGGGTCCTCCTTCTGTTCGGAGACGGCAATGCGCGACCCCGCCTCCTGGTCCTCTCTTCGTCGCCCGGAGAGCTTCCCGTACTCGTCGAAGGCGGCGACCCGGTAGTAGACGTCCCCGCCCCGCGCGTAGGCGTACCCCTTTTCAACGAGGCGACCGATGAGGTCGATCATCGCTGGGATGTGGTCCGTGGCCTGCGGACTCGCCGTCGGCTCCTCCACCCCAAGATCCCTGAGCAGGTCGAAGTAGGCGCGAGTGAAGCGTTCGGCGAGGGCCACCACCGTCTCCCCGGTCTCCCGCGCCCGGTTGATCAGCTTGTCGTCAACGTCGGTGATGTTCTGGACGTAAACGACTTCCCAGCCCTTGAAGTGCTCCATGTACTTGCGCAAGGCGTCGAAGACGAGGACCGGCCGGACGTTCCCGATGTGGAGGGAGTCGTACACGGTGGGGCCACAGACGTACATCCTCACGGTCTTCCCGCCCTGCGGCGCGAACGGCTCGGGCTTGCGCGTGAGGGTGTTGTAGAGCCTCATCTGCCCCACCTCCTTGGAGGAATTGACCGGATTATACCGATCGCCCCTTCGAAGGGTGAGGCCGGATCCCAGGCAGAGCGCTCTCTTCTTCTCCATCCGGGCCGTCGAAGTCCCCGCCTCGCCGGGCGGGCTACCGCCGCTCTGGGCGCACGACGTAGCGGGCGAGGAGCGGGAAGGTCACCAGGCCGACGAGCAGACTCCCCAGGACGATCGCCCAGAACCTGCCTGCGGACATCTCCTCGATCCCGGTCGCGTGGCGCATCCCCTGCGCCAGGTAGGTCAGCGGAAGCCCGCGGCTGATCGCGCGCAGGAAGGGCGGGAGGAGTTCAACCGGGATCGTCACCCCGGAGAGGAACATCATCAGGATAGAGACGATGTTGGCGACGTTCGCCGCGCTCTGGGGGCGCCGAACGAGGAGGGCGATCCCGGTCCCCAGGCCCATCATGCCAAGCGTGGCGGCAAGGACGAGCGCGAGGAACTTGGCAAGGTCCAGCGTCGGCTCGAACCGGAACAGAACCTGCGAGAGGACGAGGACGACCAGGCTCGCCGAGAGCGCGACCGCGAGCCGCACGACCGCCACCGCCAGGAGGAGGCCCAGAGGAGACATCGGCGTCGTCAGGAGCCGATCGAGCGTCCTGCGAGCCTTCATCGACGTCAGGTGTCCCGAGACGGCGAACAGACCCGCCGTGAGAAGGGAGAAGGCGAGGATCCCGGGGACCATCTCATTGAACGACCGAGCGGCGGCCGGGTTCCCCAGAGGAATCTCGTCCAGGGCGACGGCCGGCGAGGCCCCTTGCCGGGCGAGGTCGAAGCGCGCGACGATACCTCGCGCGAGCTCCTGAAAAGCGAAGTTCTCCTGGAACCGGCTCGCCTCGTAGAGAAGGCCCAGCCGGTCTCCCTCCCACAGGACCCCGAACCCGACCCTCTTCCCCTCGACCGCCCGCTTGAGCGAAGCAGCGTCTCCGAAGGGCGTCGGAACGATCCCCTCGGTCTCCCGCAAGGCCCTCTCAAGCGTGGCGCCCTCCGCGACCGCCCCCCCTGCGTACCCGACCGCGACCGCGCCCTCTCCCCCTCCCATGACCAAGCCGAAGACCACAATGAACAGGAAGGGCAAGACGATCGTGAAGAAGAGAGAGACACGGTCGCGCCAGAAGGCGCGCGCCTCCGCCCGGACGAGCCCTAGGAACGCCCTTCCGCGCAGGGCACTCATCGTCCCACGTCCCAGGACAGGCGCCGGCCCGCGACGAGGAGAGAGAAGGCCATCCAGAGGATCGGGACCAGGACGCAGAGCCACAGAGGAGACGTCGCCCCCTCAAGCCCGATGACCCGGCGCAGTCCGTCCGCGAGGTAGGAGAGAGGGTTCACGGAGAGGAGGATTCGGAGCGGCCCGGGGAGCGGCCCCAGCTGGTAGTAGAGGCCGGAAAGGAAGGTCATGGGGAGGTTGATCGCGTTGGCCAGGGCCATCCCCGCTGCGCCGGTCTTGGTCAGCGAGGCGACGAAGAAGCCAAACGCGAGGAAGGTCGCACACGAAAGGACGAGGAAGAGGGCCGCCTCCGGCGAGGCGAACGAGACCTCGGCCCCCAGGGCGAACCGCCCAACGACGATGAGTAGCGTGAACTGGAGCGCGCAGACGACCGCGTGGGTCACAGAGAACCCGGCCAGGAAGTGCGACACGGAGAACGGCGTAACCCAGTAGCGCCGCAGGATCCGCTGCTCGCGCGCGAAGAGGAGGGCTCCGGGAACGCCGAACAGCCCGGCCGTGAAGAACGCCATCAGGACGAGCCCCGGAAGGAGGAAATCCACATAGCGCACTTCGGCGCCCCGTGCCGACCCAAGGAAGACCGTATCAACCACCACGGCGTCCTCGGCGCGGAACCGACCGCCAGAGGCGAGGACCCCCTGGTCGACCCCGGCAATCACCTGCCTCAGGATGGAGAGAGCGAAACCCGAACTCGCGCTCCCGGCGCGGCGGAAGACCTGGATCCTCACCGCGTCGGTCGTGGAGCGTGAGGAGAGCGCGTCGCGCACCCGGGCCGAGAACCCCTCCGGGACAACCACCAGGAGAGCATGCGTCCCGTAGCGGACCGCCTGCTCCTCGCGCGCCTGAAACGCGTCCAAGTCCCCCGTGCCCGCGGGCCGGTGAAGGCTGAGGAGCGGCTCCTTCCCGTCTGCACCGGGTTGAGCGAGGTCCTCGAGGATCGCCTCGATCCGTCGTCCGAGGCCGGCCTCGCCCGCGGCCTGGTCTCTGTTCAAGAACCCGACCTCAAAGTGGATCGTCCCCTCCCGACCGAGCGACCCGAAGATCGCGACCAGGAGGACGAACAGGACGACGGGAAAGAGGACGAACCAGAAAAGGGTCTCCCGCTCACGGAGCGTCACCCGAAGCTGGGCGAGGGCGAAGGAGAGGACGAGCCTCACTCGCGAAGCCTCCTCCCGGTAAGGGAGAGGAAGACGTCCTCCAGGTTGGGCTGACGCACGACCAGACCCGAGAGCGCGACGCGCCTCTCCTTCGACCAGTCAAGGAGTCGCTCCATCGTGGCCGTGAACGCCGCCGTCTTCAGGAAGACGACTTCCCCGTGGGTGGAGAGCCCCGTCCCCAGCGCCTCGAGCTCGCGCAGGTCCTCGGGCCGCGCCCCAGCGAGGGCAAACTCGATCACCGTCTCCCGTCCGAGGCGGGCAGCGAGGTCGCGCGGGGCGCCCTGGGCGATGATCCCCCCGTGGTTCATGATCGCGACGTCATCGGAGAGGACCTCCGCCTCCTCCATGTAGTGCGTCGTCAGGATGATCGTCTTCCCGCGCCCCTCGAGGTCACGGACCACGTCCCAGATGTTGCGCCTCGCCTGAGGGTCGAGGCCCGTCGTCGGTTCGTCGAGGAACAGGAGCTCCGGGTCGCTCACGAGAGCGACGGCGATCCCGAGTCGTTGCTTCTGCCCTCCTGACAGGGTGCGCACGAGGGCGTTCTGCTTCTCGGTGAGCTCCATCCGCTCGAGGACTTCCTTAACCGGCAGCGGGCGCGCGAAGAACGAGGCAAAGAGCGCGACGACTTCCTTCACCTTGAGGTAGGGCTCGAAGCTCCCTTCCTGCAGGAGGACGCCCATCCGCTCCTTCGTCGCGCGGTCGACGCGGCGGAGGGACCGCCCGAAGACCTCGATCGTTCCCGAGTCCGGCTCGCGCAGCCCCTCGAGGATCTCCAGCGTCGTCGTCTTCCCGGCGCCGTTCGGCCCGAGGAGGGTGAAGACCGTCCCGCGCGGCACGGCGAAGGAGACCCCGTCGACGGCGCGGACGTCCCCGTAGGACTTCCGCAGGTCGGTCACCCTAAGCAGTAGCCCGTTCTCATCCATACGTCCACCCGCCTCGCCGGGTAGCTTACGGACCGACGGGGCCTCCGGCAAGGCCGCGGCCCCATCAGAGCCGCTCGCTGGCCTCCGGCCCGGACTCCCGCCCTCCGACCTCGGCAAACTGGAGGGTGTGCAGGGCGGCGTACAGGCCGCCCTGAGCGAGGAGTTCCTCGTGCGTCCCGCGCTCGATCACCCTCCCCTTGTGAACGACGAGGATCGCGTCCGCCTCGCGGATCGTGGATAGGCGGTGCGCGATGACGATCGAGGTACGGCCCTGCATCATCCTTCTCAAGGACCGCTGGATGAGGTCCTCGGTGTGGGAGTCGATGCTCGCCGTCGCCTCGTCGAGGACGAGGACCCGTGGGTCGAAGGCGACGGCGCGGGCGAAGGAGAGGAGCTGCCGCTCGCCGAGGGAAAGGGTGACCCCGCGCTCTTTCACCTCCGTCCGGTAGCCGTCCGGCAGGGCCTCCACGAAGTCGGCGCTCGCGAAGCGCGCCGCCTCGATCGCCCTCTCCTCCGAGATGTCACTCTGCAGGCGGATGTTCCCGAGGATGTCCCCCGAGAAGAGGAAGACGTCCTGCAGGACGACCGCCATCCGCGAACGGAGGAAACCCAGGTCCAGCTCCTCGATCGGGACCCCGTCCACCAGGATCTGCCCCTTCTGAACAGGGTACATGCGCAGGAGGACGCGGATGATCGTCGTCTTCCCCGATCCCGTCGGGCCGACGATCGCAATGCGTTCCCCCGGTCGCGCCACGAACGAGACCCCGCGCAGGATCCAGTCCTCTCCCTGATAGGCGAACCAGACGTCCTTGAACTCGATCTCTCCCCGGAAGTCCTCGACGACCCGCCCCTTCCCCCGATCCTCCTCCGGCTCGTCGAGAAGGAGGAAGATCCGCTCCGAGGAGGCCATCGCCGCCTGGAGGACGTTGTACCCCTCCGAGAGCTCCAGGACCGGCTCGAAGAGCATTCCCACGTACTGGAGGAACGCCGTCAGCTCCCCCAGGGTGAGTCGGCCCCGCAGGACGGAGAGCCCACCGTACCAGATGACCAGGGCAACCGCGAACGAGGACAGGAGGCTCATCAGGGGGCGGAAGACGGCGAAGGTGAACATCTGACGCAGGTCGGCCCGGAACTTTGCCTGGTTGATGCCGGCGAAGCGCTCGTTCGCCCTCCGCTCCTGCGCGAAGACCTGGATGATCCTCATCCCGGAGATCGACTCCTGGAGGTAGGCGTTCAGCCGCGCGATCTGCCGGCGGACCTCGCGGTAGGCGACGCGGACGCGGCGCCGAAACTCGATCGCCGCCAAGGCGACGACCGGCAGCAGGGCGAGAACGATAAGCGTCAAGCGCCACTCGACCTGAAGCATGACCACGAGGATCCCCACGATCAGGAAGGCTCCGCGGAAGAGGCTCACGAGCATGGAGACGACCATCTCGTTGATCGCCTCCACATCGTTCGTGGCGCGGGTGACGAGGCGTCCGATCGGGGCGCGGTCGAAGAAGGCGAAGGGAAGCCGCAGGACGTGGCGGAAGATCTCCCGTCGCATGTCGTACATCACCTTCTGGCCGGTGTACTGGAGGAGGTAGACCTGAGCGACGCGGAAGAGGAACCGGGCGAGGAGCGCGAACAGGAAAAGGGCCACGAGGCGGAGGACCCCGTCCATCGACGCGGAGCGCAGGGAGGAGAGGTCCTCGCGCGGGAGTGCGGCCAGCATGGCCTGAGAGGCAACGTGGCCTCCGGGAACGGGAGTGAAGGCCTCCGGGTAGCGAGCGACGATCGCGCCTTCTTCCGCGCCGGCCGGGACGAAGAGGTAGCGCTCCGCGGCGAGGGCTCCCTCGGCCTCCCAGCGCTGCACGGTCGCCGGCTCGACGGCCCGCACCTCGACGAGGTAGCGGCCGTCCCCGAGCGAGATGGGGTTCCCCGAAGCCGGCACCTCGCCGAGGGTCACGATCCTCCGTGGGAGCATCAGGTAGCGGTCGATCGCGAGGCGCGAGAGGTAGGGGAGGCCAACCTGGATCCCCGTCAGGACGAGGATCAGGGCGAGACAGACGGCGAGCAGGGCGCGGTAGGGGACGAGGAAGCGCAGGAGCCGCCTCGCTAGGCGCAGGTCGAACGCCCTGCCGACGACCTCGTCGTCGTGGAATGACTCGCTCATCCGAGCGTCACCCGCCTCTCCGCCTGTTGGAGGTCCCAGATCCTCCGGTAGATCCCCTCCTCGTCAACGAGCTCCTCGTGCGTCCCAGACTCAACGATCCGCCCGTGGTCGAGGACGACGATCCGATCCGCGTGCATCACGGCCGAGAGCCGGTGCGCGACGAGGAGGCAGGTCCTCCCGCGGAAGAAGGCCCGCAGGTTCCCGAGGACGACCTCCTCCTTCTCCGCATCGACGGCGGAGAGCGGGTCGTCAAGGATGAGGACCCGCGGTGAGAGGAGGAGGGCCCGGGCGATCGCGACGCGCTGCTTCTGCCCGCCGGAGAGGGCAATCCCCCGCTCCCCGACCATCGTCTCGTAGCCGTTGGGGAATCCCTCGATTTCCTCGTCGATCCCGGCCAGGCGCGCCGCCTCGCGCACCGCCTCCTCCGTCGCGTCGGGCACGCCGAAAGCGATGTTCTCGCGGATCGTCGCCGAGAAGAGGAGCGCCTCTTGGGGGACGAAGCCGACCGCGCGGCGAAGGTCCTTGAGCGCGACATCGCGTACGTCGGTCCCTCCGACAAAGAGCGCCCCGGGCGGCGGATCGAAGACGCGCGGGACAAGCTGCACCAGACTCGTCTTCCCCGACCCCGTCAACCCAACGACCCCCAGGGTCGTCCCTTCCTCGACCACGAGGTCGATCCCTGAGAGGGCCCGCACCGCCGTCTCCCCGTTCCGGCTCGGGTAGGCGAAGGAGAGGCCCCGGAACTCAAGCCGCGTCCCAGAGAGGGGGACCGCGTCGGGCCGGTCGGCGATCTCCGGGACGACGGCGAGGAGGCGGTTCACGCGCTCGAGCGAGGCCCTCCCGCGCTGGATCAGGTTCACCGCCCAACCGATGGCGAGCATCGGCCAGACGAGCATCGAGACGTACTGCCAGAAGGCGACGAGGTCCCCGAGGGACATCGATCCGAGGATCACCCCCCGGCCCCCGATCCACAGGACGGCGGCAAGGGCCGCCCCTCCGACGAGCTCGATGAACGGGTCGAACAGGCCGGAGAGGCGGACGAGCTTCATGTTCCGGTCGACGAGGAGCCGGTTCGTCCCGTCGAAGTCGCGCTCCGTCCCCTGCTCCTGGACGAAGGACTTCACGACCCGGATCCCCGAGACGTTCTCCCGCACCTTCTCCATCACCGCGGAGAAGGTCTCCTGGACCTTCTCGAACAGGCGGTGGACGACCCTGCCGTAGCCGAACATGAACAGGGCGAGGATGGGGAGCGGGAGGCACGCCCAGAGGGTGAGCTCCCGCGAGATGGAGAGCATGACCCCGACCGCGATCGGGATCATGAACAGGGGGTCGGCGATGGTCAGGATCCCGAACCCGCAGGCGCGGCTGACGGCCTCGATGTCGTTCGTGGCGTGGGCCATCAGGTCCCCCGTCTTCCGCTCGTTGTAGAAGGAGGCAGGCATCACGAGGAGGTGGTCGTAGAACCGCCCGCGCAGGTCGCGCTCGATCCGCCGGGCCGTCCCAATGAAGAAGTAGCGCCACAGGAAGCGGAAGACGAGGACGACCGCCGCCAGAGCAACGATGTAGACGACACTCCGAACGAGATCTCCCCGGCCGCGAGCAAGGTCGTCGACCGCCCGCCGGACCACGAGCGGGACGACGAGCTCTGCACCGTCCACCACCAGCAGGGTGAGGAACCCGGCGAGCACCCGGTACCGGTAGCGCCAGAGCCATGTCGTCAGTCGGTCCATGAACCGGAAGATCCTACCTCCTCGCCTGCTCTGCGCAACCGCAGTTCGCCCGCCCTGTTGGTGCCCTCGGGAGGGACCGGTATAATCGGGCGACGCAGTCCAGGGGTGAAAAAGGAGGACCGGTATGCCTCAGGCGGTGCGCCTGATCTTCACTCTTTTCCTGGCCACCCTGTGTCTCTGCCTTGCCGGCGCCGCCGCGGACCTTCCCAAGCTGCGCTTCAGCCTCCCTCCGTTGATGGGATCCCTCCCCGCCGCCTTCGCCGACTCCTGGGGCCTGTTCGAGGCGCACGGGACGAACGTCGAACTCGTGGCCCTGAACGACGACACAGCCCGCCAACAGGCGCTCGTCTCGCGCGAGATCGACGGGATGATCTGCGATGTGACGACCGCAATCCGCCTGTCCACAACCGGGACGGACGTCGTCATCACCAGCACCGCCTACCAGCCACCCCAGACCGGGAGCCTCGCCATCTTGACCACCACGTGCATGGCGACGGCCAAGGGGATCACCTCGCTCGACACGCTTCTCTCCCCGTCCGCGCCGTACCGCCCGTCGCCCATTACCTTCACTACCGAGAGCGACCTCGAGTTCCTGGTCGACACGCTCCTTGAGAGCCTCGGCTACACCATCGACCCGGAGACGATGTACGTCCATTCGAACCACATGCCCAACCTCGCCGCCCGCTTGGCCATCGGAGGGGTCGAGGCGGCCGTCCTGCCCGAGCCGTATGGCACCTACATGAGCTACGTCCCGCCGCAGATGACCTTCGGCTGCCAGCTTGTCCACCTGTGGGACTTCTCCGAGACTCCCCTTCTCCCCTCGGTCATCGTCTTCCGGCGGGAGACCGTTGAGAGGAACGGAAAGGCGATCGACGCGTTCTACGCGGCCCTCCGGGAGGCGATCGAGCGGCTGAATGCGATGGGGCACGACGAGATGGTCAACGAGGGGGTGGACGTCGTCCTGTCCCTGGAGTTCTTCCCCGGCGTGACCCGGGAGTCGATCCCTCTTGGCGTGCTGGAGCACATCGACGTCCCCCAGTTCGACCTGCCCGGACCGCTTGACCCGGAGCAATTCGCTGCCGTCCTCGACTGGATGAACAGGAAGCACTACACGTGGAAGCGCCCGGAGTACACCTCTCTGACGACGGAACGCTACCTGCAATGATCGAGGTCTCGGACCTCACGGTCCACTACGGGAAAGGGGAGAGAGCGGTCGAGGCCGTCCGCGATGTCTCGTTCTCCGTCAAGCCGGGGAAGACGCTCGCCCTCGTCGGCCCGTCTGGCTGCGGGAAGACGACGATCCTCTTCGCCCTGGCCGGGCTCCTCCAGGCCTCGGCGGGGACGATGTCCGTCGGCGGGAGCGCGGTGACCGGGCCGCGTCGAGACGTTGCCCTCATCCTTCAGAACGCCGGCCTCCTCCCGTGGAAGACCGTCTGGCAGAACGCGAACCTGAGCTTGCTCCTCTCGGGCGAGTATCCACGGCGCAACGCTGCATCGGTCCTGGAGAAGCTCGGCCTCGCTCAGGCGAGGACCCGCTACCCCTCCGAACTCTCCGAGGGGATGAAGCGGCGGGTGGGCGTTGCCCGCGCCCTCTCCACCTCGCCGACGGTCATGCTGATGGACGAGCCGCTTGCCTCCCTCGACACCCTGACGCGGGAGAGCGTCCAGGACCTCGTCCTCTCCCTGTGGCAGGAGCTCCGGTTCTCGATCGTCCTCGTCACGCACGACATCGAGGAGGCGGCCTTCCTCGGGCAGGAGATCCTCGTCCTCACCGAGCGGCCGGCCCACATCAAGGCGCGGGTGGAGAACCCAAACATGGGGACGGAGGCCTATCGATGGTCCGACCGGTTCTACGCGGCGACGGCTGCCCTGCGGCAAGCGCTCGAGCAGTGACCGCGAGGAAGACAGGATGACAACGAACGGCAGAAGGACGGGAAACAAGAGCGGGCGGATGCCCCACTTCCGCCAGTCGTGGAACGACCTCGCCGACCGGCGCGGCGTCCAGCCCACCGTGGCCTACGCCGTGAGCCTCCTCCTCCTCCTCGCCCTGTGGCAGATCGCGAGCATGGTCGTCCGCGCTGTGTACGGAAACCCCTTCCTGCCCGCGCCGTACGCCGTCTTCACCCAGATGATCCGCAACGCCCCAGGGCTCGGTTGGGACTTCCTCCTCACCAGCTGGCGCCTCGTCCTCTCGATCCTGATCGCGCTCGCCGTCGGGGTCCCCGTCGGCCTCGCGATCGGACACGAGCGGGTCCTCGACCGCTACGTCTCCCCGATGATCTACATCGTCTACCCGATCCCGCAGGTCGCCCTCATCCTCTTCCTCTTCCTTCTCTTCGGGACAGGGAACGCGACCAAGGTCGCGCTCGTCACCCTCGTCCTCTTCTTCCAGATCCTCGTCTCGGCGCGGGGCGCGGCGAAGAACCTGCCCCAGGAACACCTGACGAGCGTCCGGGCGACCGGCGCCTCCCGCTGGCAAATCTACCGCCACGTCGTCCTCCCGGCCAGCCTCCCCGACATCCTGACGAGCGTCAGGGTGGGAATCGGCCTCGGGATGGCCCTCTTGTACATCGCTGAGACCCAGTCCGAGCGCGGAGGGGGACTCGGCCTCTTCATCTCGCGCAAGATCGTCTTCGCCCGCGACACCGCGTTCGCCGGGATCGTCGCCATGGCGATCCTCGGCCTCGTCCTGTACGTCCTCGTCGACGCCCTGGAGCGTGTTTTCTGCCGCTGGAAGTACGCCGGACGCCGACGGCGTTGACGTCCAGGCTTCCCGCTGAGTAGCATCCGCGAGGCCATGGAGATTCGCAGGCTGTACGTCGTCACGCGCCCCGGGGAGGAGAGGGCGATCCGCGCCCTCGCTATCCTCAAGGGCTGGAGTGGGGCGAAGGGCATTGAGGCGATCACGGTTGACCGAGAGGGGAAGGCCCCGCGCGTCCAGGGCGGGGGGGCCCTCGTCGTCGCCCTCGGCGGGGATGGCACCGTCCTCCGCGCGGCGAGCCTGTTCGCCGAGAGCGGCCTGCCCATCCTGGGAGCGAACGTCGGGAACCTCGGCTTCCTCACGCAGGTCCCCGCGGCGTCCCTCACCCTCGCCCTGGAGGAGGTCCTCCAGGGGCGATGCCGCGTCGAGGAGCGGATGCGCCTTTCCTTCCAGTGCGGCTCCCGCCGGGGGACGGTCCTGAACGACGTCGTCGTCGCCGCGCCCGCGGACTCCCGCTTCTGCGAGCTTGACCTCCTGTGGAAGGGGGAGACCATCGCCACCTGCCCGGGGGATGGCCTCGTCCTCGCGACGCCTACGGGCTCGACCGCGTACGCCCTGTCGGCGGGCGGGCCGGTCCTCATCCCTGAGGCGCGCGCGATCCTCGCCGTCCCCATCGCCCCGCACAAGCTCGGCCTCCGGCCGGTCGTCTTCCAGCCCGGCGAGACCCTCACCGTGCACCCACGCAGCGCAGCGTGCCTGTTCGCCGACGGAGACCCCGTCCTTGACCTCCCGGCCGAGGCCAACGTCGACGTGCGGGAGTCCCCCCTCCCGACCCGCCTCGTCCGGATGCACGACGCCCCGTCCTTCTTCCGCCTCCTCGGGGAGAAGCTCGCCTGGGGCGACAGCAGGCCGCGGAAGCTCAAGGGGTAGCGCACGCAGCGCGCGTGCGGCACATCTCTCGAACGCCGGAGCCTGTCCTGAGAAAGGCGGCGCGAGCTTCCGGTCGTCCTCCTGACCGGGCCGCGCCAGTCTGGGGAGGACGACCCTCCTCCAGCGCCGGTTTGCTGCGAGTCACCGCCACGACTCTCGAGCCCCCAGACGTCCGCGCCGCGGCAGCGGCCGACCCGCGCGGGTTCCTCAATGCCTACTTGCCCCGGACCTCCTGCCGTACGTAAAGGAGAGGGTCGACGCCCAGCGCATGGAACGCGGCCAGTACCTCTTCGCTGGGTCGCAGAACCTGCTCTTCATGCAGCAGGTTAACGATCCCTCGCCAACCGGGCGGCGATGCTCCGGCTTCTCCCCCTCTCCCAGCGCGAGGTCGCGGGGCGGCTGGACGTGATCCTTCCCTGGGAGGAGAACGGAGCATCCGGCTGCTCCGGGGACCTCGTGCCTTGATGTCTGGAGGGGCCGGCTCGGTGGCGGCTATCCGGAGCTTGTGGCGAACCCTAGGCGCAACGCGCCGCTTGGCCCTTTCGACCTCCCATCAAGATGGGTATAATCCCGCCGCCGTGCGGGCAGCGGGCACCGCGCATGAAGTGCGGCGTTCGCCCGCGCAGGGGGTGAGCATGATGGCGGAGAAGAAGGGGACCCCCCGCGTGAAGCGGGGTCTAGCGGAGATGCTCAAGGGCGGGGTGATCATGGACGTCACCACCGCCGAGCAGGCGCGAATCTCGGAGCGGGCCGGCGCGGTCGCCGTGATGGCCCTCGAACGCGTCCCGGCGGACATCCGCGCCCAGGGCGGGGTCGCCCGGATGGCCGACCCGACGAGGGTGAAGGAGATCATGCAGGCCGTCACGATCCCGGTGATGGCCAAGGTCCGCATTGGCCACTTCGTCGAGGCGCAGATCCTCGAGGCGCTCGAGGTCGACTACATCGACGAGTCCGAGGTCCTCACCCCGGCCGACCCGCGCTTCCACGTCGACAAGTGGGCGTTCACGGTCCCGTTCGTGTGCGGGGCGCGCGACCTCGGGGAGGCTTGCCGCCGGATCGCGGAGGGGGCGGCGATGATCCGCACCAAGGGCGAGCCGGGGACGGGAAACGTCATCGAGGCCGTGAAGCACATGCGCCTGATGAACGAACAGATCCGCGCCGTCCTCGCCGCGCCGGAGTGCGAGCTCGTGCGGATGGGGAAGGAGATGGACGCCCCGATCGACGTCCTGCGCGTGATCCGCGAGGTGGGGCGCCTGCCGGTCGTCAACTTCGCCGCGGGGGGGATCGCCACGCCGGCCGACGCGGCCCTGATGATGCAGCTCGGCTGCGACGGGATCTTCGTCGGAAGCGGGATCTTCAAGTCCGCCGACCCGGAGCGTCGCGCACGGGCGATCGTCCTCGCGACGACGCACTTCGACGACCCGAAGGCCTTGGCCGAGGCCTCGGCCGGGCTGGGCGAGGCGATGGCCGGGATCGCGATCGAGGAGATCCCGCCCCACGAGATGATGCAGGTACGCTAGTGAAGATCGGGGTCCTCGCCCTGCAGGGGGCGGTGCGCGAGCACCTGCGGAGCCTGTCTCGGCTTGGAGTCGACGCGGTCCCGGTCAAGGAGATCTCCGACCTCGACGGCCTGGATGGCCTCGTCTTCCCTGGGGGAGAGTCGACGGCGATGACCCTCCTCGGACGGAGCGGCCTCCTCGCGCGCCTGCGGACCCTCGCCAGAGAGGGGTTCCCGATGTTCGGGACCTGCGCCGGCATGATCCTCCTGTCGAACGAAGTCGAGGGGCAGGACGAGTCCGAGATCGGCGCGATCGACCTCGCGGTGGTGCGGAACGCGTCCGGCCGGCAGGTGCACAGCTTCGAGACCACGCTCGAGGTCGAAGGGCTCGGAAAGGACGTCCCAGCGGTCTTCATTCGCGCCCCGTCGGTGACGCGCCTCGGGCCGGGGGTCGTCTCGCTCGCGTGGCACGACGGATCGGTCGTGGTCGCCCGGCAGGGGAACGTCCTCGTCTCGAGCTTCCACCCCGAGCTGACGGACGACCTGCGCATCCACGGGCTGTTCGTAGACATCGTAGCGAAGAGAAAGAAGGAGCAAGACAGATGAAGAAGGTCGCCATCAACGGCTTCGGGCGGATCGGACGGGCGTTCTTCCGTCTCACGTTCGGGACGAAGGACTTCGAGATCGTCGCCGTGAACGACATCAACCTGAAGCCGGAGGTCGCCGCCTACCTCCTGGAGCGGGACTCGGTCTACCGGCGCTACGAGCGGCCGGTGAAGCCGGTCGAGGGCGGGATCGAGGTCGCCGGGGTGCGCGTCCCCCTCCTCGCCGAGAAGGAGCCGGAGAAGCTCCCCTGGGCGTCGATGGGCGTCGACCTCGTCCTCGAGTCGACCGGGAAGTTCCGCGCCCACGACGGGCCGAAGGGAGCCACCCGCCACGTCGCCAGCGGGGCGAAGAAGGTCCTCCTCTCGGCGCCCCCGAGCGGCGAGGGGAAGGAGAAGATCCCGCAGATCGTGTACGGGGTGAACCACAAGGCGTACGACCCCAAGGCTCACCAGATCGTCTCCGCCGCCTCGTGCACGACGAACTCCCTCGTGCCGGTCGCCCACGTCCTGGAGACGGAGTTCGGGATCGTCCACGCCTTCCTGACCACCGTCCACGCCTACACCGCGGACCAAGAGCTCGTCGACTCGGCCGGCAGCTCGCTCTCCCGCAGCCGCGCCGCGGCGATTAACATCGTCCCCACCTCGACTGGGGCGGCCACGGCGACGGCGAAGATCCTGCCCTCGCTCGCCGGGAAGATGGACGGGATCGCCTTCCGCGTCCCGGTCGCCACGGGCTCGGTCTCCGACTTCGTCGCCCTCCTCAAGCGCGACGTGACCGTCGAGGAGCTGAACGCCGCCTTCACCCGCCACGCTCAAGGCGGACTCTCCGAGATCCTCGCCGTGAGCGCCGCGCCCCTCGTGTCGAGCGACGTCATCGGCGAGAGCCACGCGAGCGTCGTGGACCTCTCCTCGACGATGGTCGTGGACAAGCGCCTCGCGAAGGTCGTCGCCTTCTACGACAACGAGTGGGGGTATGCGACGCAGCTCGTGCGCGTGGCGCGCCTCCTCTAGCGCCGCCCGCTCCGCCGCCGAGGGGGTCCTCGCCCTCCTCTTTCCGCCGCGCTGCCTCGTCTGCGGCCGTCCGGCCGAGGGGCTCGGTCCCCTGTGCCGGACCTGCGAGGAGGGGCTCCTGCCCCTCGGGGGGGAGCGCTGCGTCCAGTGCGAGGAGCCGCTCGACGACCCCTGGCTCGACCTCTGTCGGCCGTGCGGGACGCGCGATCGGGGGTTCGCCCTCGCTCGGTCCCTCGGCCCGTACGAGAGCGCCTGGGGAACCCTCGTCCGCTCGCTCAAGTTCGAGCGCGAGCGCCTGGTGGCGCGCTTCCTCGCCGATCGACTCACCGCCCACCTCGCGGAGAAAGACCCGTTCGGCCCGATCGACGTCGTCACCCCGGTCCCGATGGCGCGCACCGACCAGCGGCGCCGCGGCTTCAACCAGGCCGCCCTCCTCGCGCGGGGCGTGGGGAGAGGGCTCGGGCTACCTGCGGAGCCGCTCCTGGTCAAGGTCCGGCAGACGCCGCCCCAGGCCGAGCTTGCTGCCGCGGCGCGGCGAGAGAACTTGCGTGGGGCGTTCCGGCCGATAAGATCTGGTGCTGGACGGGTCCTCCTGGTGGACGATATCTACACCACCGGTTCGACCGTGGAGGCATGCGCCCGGGCCCTCAAGTCCGGCGGCTGGGAGAGGGTCTTCGTTCTGACCGTCGCTCGCGCTTAAAGGGGGTGCGATGCGGGTCGAGTCGATCTGCCTGGGGCGACTCTTCACGAACGCTTACCTCGTCGAGACCGCTCATGGGACCGTCCTCATCGACCCGGCCGACGCCTCGCCCGAACTCCTGCACCTCATCGGCAAACGCAAGGTGGACTGGGTCTTGAACACGCACGGCCACTTCGATCACGTCGGCGGAGACTGGGCGATCCAGAAGCAGGGGGCGAAGGTCGCCCTCCACGAGGCCGACCTTCCGTACCTCGACCACGCCCACCCCGGCCACGCGCCGGTCGACCGCTTCCTCGACGAGGGGGAGGAGGTCGCGGGCCTCTCTGTCCTCCACACACCCGGCCACTCGCCCGGGAGCGTCGTCCTCCTCGCGGACGGGGTCCTCTTCGCCGGGGATCTCCTCTTCGCCGGCTCGATCGGCCGGACCGACTTCCCGGGCGGCTCCCCGGAGGCGATGGAGGCATCGCTCCGGCGGATCCTGAAACTCGACTCAGGCCTGCGCATCCTCCCCGGCCACGGGCCGGAGACGACCCTCGCGCGGGAGAAGAAGACGAACCCGTACCTCGTGGACCTCTGCGGATGAGCGACAACGTGCGCGCGATCAAGGAACGGGTCGACCTCGTCTCGGTCGTCTCCCGCTACCTGACCCTCACCAAGTCCGGCCAGGGCTTCAAGGGGCGCTGCCCGTTCCACAAGGACGACACCCCCTCGTTCATGGTCAGCCCGGGGAAGGGGCTCTGGCACTGCTTCGGCTGTGGGGAGGGCGGCGACCTGTTCGGCTTCGTAATGAAGATCGAGCGCCTCACCTTTTCCGAGGCCCTGGAGCGGCTCGCCTCCGAGGCCGGGATCACCCTGGAGCGCAAGGGGGACGGAGAGAAGGACCGGCTTCGCCCCGCCCTCGCCGAGGCGGCCGAGCACTTCGCCCGCAACCTGACGGACTCCAAGGGTGGGCGCCGGGCGCGGGAGTACCTTGTCGGCCGCGGGTTCGACGAGGCGTCGTGGGGCCGCTACGGCCTCGGCTACGCCCTCTCCTCCTGGGACGACCTCAAGGGGAAGCTCGGGAAAGGGTACGGGGAGAAGCTCCTCCTCGACCTCGGCCTCCTCGTGCAGGGGAAGGAGACGTCCTACGACCGGTTCCGCGACCGGGTCATCTTTCCGATCTACGACCTCGCGAACCGCCCGATCGCCTTCGGCGGCCGCGCTTTCGAGGGGGAGCCCAAGTACCTGAACTCCCCCAAGACCCCTTTCTTCGACAAGGGACGGGAGCTGTACGGCCTCTCCTGGGCGCGGGACGAGATCGCCCGCCGACAGTCGGCCGTCCTCGTCGAGGGGTACACCGACGTCCTCTCCCTGCACCAGGCCGGCCTGACGAACGCCGTGGGCAGTATGGGGACGGCCCTGACCCAGGAGCAGGCCGACCTCCTCGGCCGGTTCGCGAAGGAGGTCGTCGTCGCCTACGATCGGGACGCGGCCGGCGGGGCGGCCGCCCTGCGCGGGATGCAGATCCTGCGGAATAGCTCGCTTCTGGTCCGCGTCGCGCGCTTCCCGGAGGGCGACGACCCGGACTCCCTCGTCCGCCGCGACGGAAGGGAGGCCATCGAGGCGGCCCTCGCCGAGGCCCGTCCCTTCCACCTCGTCTTCATCGACGCCCTGCGGGAGCGGCACAACCTCGCCGACCTCTCCGGAAAGGAGGCGGCCCTCGCCGAAGCGCGCCCGTTCTACCAGGGGCTGGCGAGCCTCCCCTTGCGCCAGGAGATCGCCGGCCTCGTCGCCGACCTCCTCGACCTCCCCGTCGAGCGCGTGATGGAGGACCTCGGCGGCCGGCGGACGCTACGGATGGGGGAGGAGGCCACACCAGCGCAAGAGCGCTGGGGAGAGGAGGAGGTCGTTCTCGCCCTCCTCTTGAGAGGGGAGGCCACGTGGGAGAGGGTCGCGGCCTACGCCGGGCCGGAGGACTTCTCCGAGGGGCACCGGCCGATCGTCGAGGCGATCGCGGCGGCGGGCGAGCCGTTCGACACCTCGCAGGTGATCACCCGGCTCGACGAGGAGTCCGCGCGACGGGCGAGCTTCCTTGCACTCGCCCCAGTCACCTTCTCCGACGCGGAGAAGGCGCTCGAGGACGCCCTACGACACCTGGTGCGCGAGCCGGAGCTAGACGGCCAGATCGCCTCCGCCAGGGAGGAGATGCGCCGGGCGGAGGAGGCGGGAGACCTGGCGCGGCGGGACGCGCAGCAACGGATTGTGCAGACCCTCCTGCGCGAGAAGAAGGGATTGAGGAGGCGGAATGGCAGAGGGTAAGAAGAAGGCGGCACCGGAGCCAGGCAAGGCGGGCCGGACCGGGGACGCGAAGCCGGCCAAGGGCAAGACCCCCGAGGCGAAGAAGGCCGAGCCCGAGAGCCCGCCCGCGACGGGAACCGACACCAAGGCCTCCCCCGCGCCTCGCTCGAAGAAGAGCCCGCCGCCCGCCGCCCCAGCCGGGAAGGGCACGCCGAAGGAGGAGAAGCGCCCGCCGCGCAAGGAGGCCCCACCTTCCCCCGAGGTGGAGGTGGAGCTCGACGAGGACCTCGACCTGGACGAAGAGGGAGTCGAGCGGAGCGCGGCGACGCCCGCCGAGGAGGCGGCTCCCGTGGAGAAGCTCCCCGACCTCGAGCCGACCGACGAGGACCTCCTCGAAGTCGAGCGCGAGGGCCCCCCGGTCGTCATCGTCCCCGCCATCCTCGATGAAGAGGAGATCGAGCACGAGGCGGACGTCGCCCTCCTCGCCGAGGCCCTCACCGAAGGGGCAGAGGTCGGCGAGGGCCTCTCCGAGCCGGAGGAAACCTCCGAGGAGGAGGAGCTCCTCTCCGAGGAGGAGCGCGAGGAGGGGGGGACAGGGGCCGGAGCCGAGATCGAGGACCTGCGCTCCACGCGCCGCGAGGACCCGGTCAAGACGTACCTGCGCGAGATCGGCAAGGTCCCGCTTCTCACCAAGGAAGACGAGGTCACCCTGGCAACGGCGATGGAGACCGGGGGCAAGGCCGCTCTCCGCCTCCGCCAGGCCGCGGAGCGAGGCGAAACCCTGGAGGAACTCGTCCGCCAGGGCCTCGAGGAGCTGATCGAGAAGGGCAAGGCGGCGCGGGAGCGCCTCACCGTCTCGAACCTGAGACTCGTCGTCTCGATCGCCAAGCGCTACACGAACCGCGGCCTCTCCTTCCTCGACCTGATTCAGGAAGGGAACATGGGCCTGATGAAAGCAGTCGAGAAGTTCGACTACACCCGCGGCTACAAGTTCTCGACCTACGCCACGTGGTGGATCCGCCAGGCCATCACGCGCGCCATCGCCGACCAGTCGCGCACGATCCGGGTCCCGGTGCACATGATCGAGACCGTGCGCGAGCTGAACCGCGTGAAGAGGGAGTACATCCAGGCACACGGGGCCGCCCCCAGCCTGGAGGACCTCTCGACCCTCACCGGGATGTCGATCGACAAGATCAAGAAGGTAGAGAACGTCTCCCAGTACACGGCGTCCCTGGAGCGACCGATCGGCGACGAGGACGACGAGGACACCCTCGGCGACTTCATCGAGGACCCGACGTCCCCGTCCCCGACGAAGGAGACGTTCCGCATGTTCCTGAAGGAGCAGCTCTCCCGCGCCCTGGACCAGCTGGACGAGCGGGAGCGGGAGATCCTGAAGCTCCGCTACGGCCTGGATGACGACCACCCGCGCACCCTGAAGGACGTCTCGCTCAAGTTCAACATCACCCGCGAGAGGGTCCGGCAGATCGAGATCAAGGCGATCGAGAAGCTGAAGCACCCCTCGCGCCGGGCGGAGCTGAAGCGCTTCCGCGAGCTCCTCCTCGGGGAGGAGTAGGGTGGACGCTCACCCCGCCCCCGCCTCGCGCCCCTGGCGGGCGGGCACCGGCGCGGGCGAGAGAGGCGATCGGGTCCTCGTGATCCTGGGGCCGACGGCCACCGGGAAGAGCGAGGTCGCGGTGGAGGTCACCCTCCGGATCGGCGGTGAGATCGTCTCCGCCGACTCGCGCGCCTTCTTCCGCGGGCTCGACATCGTGACCGACAAGCCCTCCCCCGAGGCCCGAGCGCGGGTCCCCCACCACCTGATCGACACGGTCCCGATCGACGGGAGCTACGACGCGATGGCCTTCCGCGCCGACTGCGACCGCCTGGTCCGGGAGATCGCCGCCCGCGGGCGCGTCCCGATCGTCGCCGGCGGAGGGACCCTCTACCTCGGCGCCATCCTGCGCGGGATCTTCACCGGACCCTCGGCCGACCTCGCCCTCCGCGCCCGCCTCTCGGCAAGAGCGCTCCCCGACCTCGCGGCGTCCTTGGCGAAGGTCGACCCCGAGGCGGCGGGGAGGATCCACCCCCGCGATCGGATGCGACTCGTGCGCGCCCTCGAGGTCCACGAGATCTCCGGACGCCCGATCAGCGCCCTCCAGAAGGAGGCCCGCCCGCTTCCGCACCGCTTCGTCGTCGTCGGCCTGCGCCGGGAGAGGGACGATCACCGCTCGGGCGTGGCTGCGAGGGTCCGGGAAATGCTCGACCGGGGCCTCGTCGAGGAGGTGGCGCGCCTGCGGGCGGCCGGGCTGACGAAGTCGGCTCAGGCCTACCGGACGATCGGCGTACGCGAGGCGTCCGCCTTCCTCGACGGGGAGATGACCCGCTCGGAGATGGAGGAGGCGATCGTCCGCAACACCTGGTCCCTCGTTCGGAGGCAGATGGCCTGGTTCCGCGCCGAGGCGCGCGTCCGGTGGTTCGACGTCACCGAGCGGGCGCCGGGCGACGTCGCCGGGGACATCTTCCAGCACTGGGAGAAGCCCGCATGACCGGGATCGGTGTCGGCGAGTGGCTCGTCCTGACCAGCGCGGCCCAGCACGACCTCGACCGCCGCGCCGTCGCCGCGGGGGCGACGACCGAGGCCCTGATGACGAGCGCCGGGGAGAGCGCGGCCGAGGTCCTCCTCCGACACTTCACCCCACGGCACGCCGTCCTCCTCGCCGGACGAGGAGGGAACGGAGGGGATGCTCTGGTGGTGGCCCGCGCCCTGGCAGAGCGCGGGACCGACGCCCGCGTCTTCGCGCTGTGTGGGCGAGGCGACCTCGCCCCGGCAACGGCCGCCATGGCCGACAGGTTCGAACGGGTCTCCCCCGGACGTCTCGCCTTCCTCGACAAGGACCTTGCCCCGCTCCGCGAGGCGTTGGACCAGGCCGACCTCGTCGTCGACGGCCTCCTCGGGAGCGGCCTCGACCGGCCGCTTGAAGGAGCCCACGTCGAGGCCGTCGCCCTCGTCAGCTCCTCACAGAGGCCGGTCGTCTCCCTCGACCTCCCATCCGGCCTTCCTTCCGACCGTGGGGACCTCCTCGGCCCGGCGGTCAAGGCCGACCTCACGATCGCGATGGAGTTCTTGAAGCCGGCGCACCTCCTCTACCCGGCGCGCTCCCTGTGCGGCGAGATCGAGGTCGCCCGCGTCGCATACCCGTCCGATCTCTTGCGAGAACTCGTCCCTCTCGCCCGCGTCCTTGAGCGCGAGGGGGCTCGGCGCCTCCTTCCGAGGCGTCCGCCCGACGGACACAAGGGGACGTTCGGTCGAGTCCTCGTCGTCGCGGGATCGGAGGGGATGAGCGGGGCCGCCATCCTCTCGTGTCGCGGAGCCCTGCGCGCCGGAGCCGGCCTCGTCGTCCTCGCCTCCGTCGGAAGCGTGATCGCAACGGCCAGAGCCTCCCTCCCCGAGGCCCTCACCCTCGCCCTGCCAGAGAGGAGAGGGCACATCGCACGAGAGGCCATCACGGCTCTCTTCATGGAGACCGAGCGGGCGAACGCCCTCGTCCTCGGACCCGGCCTCTCCCGCGACCCGCAGGTCGGGGAGGTCGTCCTCGCCCTCCTCGAGGGCTCACGGTGCCCGATCGTCCTCGACGCCGGCGGTCTCTTCCCTCTGACCGGCCGGCTCGACCTCCTTTGCCACGTCGCGGGGCGAGCCGTCCTGACGCCTCACCCGGGCGAGATGTCGCGCCTTGTCGGCCGGAGCGCAGAGGAGATCGATCAAGAGCGGATCGAAGTCGTGCGGTCGTTCGCACGCGAGCACGGCATCGTCCTCCTCCTCAAGGGCCGGCCGACCGCGATCGGCCTCCCGGATGGGGAGGTCTACTTGAACCCAACCGGGAACACCGGCCTGGCCAAGGGAGGGAGCGGGGACGTCCTCGCCGGCATGATGGGGGGCCTCCTCGCCGGAGGCGCCTCGCCGCGCGATGCGGCCCTCCTCGGGGCGTACCTCCACGGCCTCGCCGCCAACCGCCTCGCCCACGAGGGCGCGGAGCGGACGATCCTCCCGAGCGACGTCGTCGAGGCCCTTCCTCGGGCGGTGTCGGAGGTCGAACGATGAGGCTCATCGACACCCACGCCCACCTCGACGACCGGCGCTACGACCAGGACCGCCAGGCCGTGATCGCCCGCTGCGCGGCGGAGGGGATCGGGATCGTCACCATTGGGGCCGATCTCCCCTCGAGCGAAGAGGCCGTCCGACTCGCCGCCCGCTACCGCCAGGTCTGGGCTGCGGTCGGCGTCCACCCCCACGACGCGAAGTCCTTTCCCGAGGACGGGATCGAACGCCTCGAGGCCCTGGCCAAGGAGAAGAACGTCGTCGCGATCGGCGAGATCGGCCTCGACTACTACCGGAACCTCTCCCCGCGCGCCGATCAGCTCCGCGTCTTCCGCGCCCAGCTTCGCCTCGCCGTCCGGCTTTCCCTCCCCGTCGTCCTCCACCACCGCGAGTCGACCGACGACACCCTCGCCGTCCTCTCCGAACACGCTCCCTTGCGCGGCGTCGTCCATGCCTTCCAGGGGGACGAGCGCCTCGCCGGGCGCTTCCTCGACCTCGGCCTCCATCTCGGGATCGGCGGGCCGGTCACTTATCCCGCCAACGACACCCTCCGCCGCGCCGTCGCCTCCGCGCCCCTCGACCGCCTCGTCCTCGAGACCGACTGCCCCTACCTCACCCCCATCCCCCACCGCGGGAAGAGGAACGAGCCCGCCTACGTCGCCCTCGTCGCCGAGGAGATCGCGCGCGTCCGAGGAGTCCCGGTCGAGGACATCTCCGCCCAAACAACTTCCTCTGCGCGGGCGCTCTTCAGACTTGAAGGCGGGCCGGGGACCGGGAGTCACGACACCTCGTCGAGCCACGTCCGGTGAAGCTGCCGTGCAGCATGGGCCGGCTCAGATGCTGGGGTCACGGCCCACTTGACCAGGTGGCATCGCGCCCATAGGATGACCTCAGACAACCCCGATCCCGATATAGGAACGGGCAGCGGAGGTGTGGACAACGGGCACGGTGGAGACGGAGAGCGACCTACGAGGTTCTATCACGGACCAGCACGCGTCAATCAGTGTTGGCCAAGTGCGGCTGCTGATGGCCCTGCTGCACCACCCGATCCGAAGAGGGTCCCCATGAACACCGAGGAAGCGATTGCAGCCATAGAAGAGGCGCTGTCCAGAATCCCTGGGCTCCGTAGAACCCGTGCCTTCTCAGCCGAGCACGTCGAGTTCCTGCAGACCACAGGTCTCGAGCTGGGACGGATCTTCGGACCCGACTCCGCCATTGTCGAGAACTTCCACCGTATCCAGTATCGGTTCTCAGGTTCCTTCGTCGCTGGCTTCTTCGACCTGGAGACGGAAGAGGCACGCCGTCACCACGAGGCCTATCTCCACGGAGTTGAACAAGCTGAGGGGATCCTACGCTCGGCCCGCTCCCAGCTCAGCAGACACGGCGTAGAAGCCCTTCTCGCAGAGAGCCGAGTTAAGCTCCATGGAGGCCGCGTCTTCATCAGCCACGGCACGGAGACTCCTGCGCTCACGAAGATCGAGCGTTTCATCCGTGCCCTTGGACTCAACCCAGTCATCGTGGACAAGACTCCCAGCGAGGGCATGTCAGTAGATGATCTCGTGGAGAGGAGAATGAGCGAGAGTAACTGCGCAATCATCCTGGCCACCGCGGATGAAGAGGTTGCAGGCCGAAGACAACCCCGACCGAACGTCATTCACGAGATAGGGCTCGCTCAAGAGAAGCTGCGTAACAAAGTCATCTACCTCAAGGAAACTGGGTGCGCGTTTCCATCCAATGTCCGGCCTAAAGTATGGGGAACCTTCACCCAGGAGAACCTGGAAGAGGCGTTCGAGAAAATCGCCATGGAACTCAGGGCATTCGGCCTCGCGTAAGAATCCGGCCCCTCCAGCAGCTAAGGCTGAGCTCAACAACCCGATTGAAGCTCCCTGGGCAGCCAGGGCCAGCCCTTGCGCGATAGTGACCTTGGTCGGCTGAACGCCGCATCCCGATTGCATCGGCCAACTGGGGATTCGTGTCACGCGCACCGCTTCTCCGCATCATCCAGCGGAGACAAATCCTCAGGAGGTCAACTCAGCTGACCGCTGACGTTCCCGCGACGCCGTCTCATCCCTTGACGTAGGCGACGGACTTCAGGCGTGAGGATAGCAAATGTGGCCATGGTCAGGTTGACAGCGCATCGCCGGAACACGATCCCGCAGTACCACACGCGAAGGCGGGGCACCGAGAAGCGGGACGGAATCCTCCTCTTGGGAAGGGACGGCCAGGTGATCGCCCGTCTACCGGACAGGGAGGCCCTTCTCGCCGCAAGATACTCCTCTTCGGCGGAGCAGCCGCAGACCACGCTGGCCGAGATGCGCGAACGTGTGCAAGATGACCGCGCGGAGCAACGAGCCTGGATCGGCCGCTGCCTCTTCTCTTGGGCTACCTGACACGCTCTAACCTGATCGATCGACCGGGGCAGCAATCGGGAGGTGCGGGTCCGCTCGCTTGGGAATGCCTGCGTGGGTGGGCTAAGATACGCCACTTGGCCGGGGAGTCCCCGGTGAGCGAGGTGCCATGAACGTCGAATCGACCGTCCAATCCATCCTGAGCCGGGCCGACCTTGTCCGGAACCCCAGTCGCGAAGACATGATCCGAGACGTCCTGCGCCACCGCGAGGCGATGGCCGCGGCGTGCGGCGCTCTCGCCGTCTGGACCGCGCCGGACTCGACGGGGCGAAGCCCGAAGGACACGGTCTCTGTCCGGCGGCCGGCGAGCGAGGCGGGGATCGACTGGGACTCCCCGAACAACCTCCCGATCCCCGAGGAGACGGACGATCTCCTCCTCGAGGACGCGGCACGGACGCTGAAAGGCAAGAAGCGCCTGTACCTGATCGAGCGCGTCGTGGGGGCGGATTCGTCGTACGCTCTCCCTGTCCGCGTCATCTCCGACCGCGCCCTCACCTCCCTCTTCGCAGACAACATGTTCCGCCCGGTCCCCAAGGACCTTTCCAAGAGCTGCTTTGCCGGCCGGCCGTTCACCGTCCTCGTCTTGCCCCACGACAAGCTCGACCCGGAGCGCTACCAGGGCCGCCTGCGCACTGACCCGAAGACCGGGAAGGCAACGACGATGGCAATCGCGATCGACTTCGACCGGCGCCTGGGGATTGTCTACGGCTCGGCGTACTGCGGCTCGGTCAAGAAGCTCATCTTCTCGGTGATGAACTACCTCCTGCCCGCGGAGGGGATCCTCCCGCTCCACTGCTCGGCGAACGAGGGTCCGAAGGGCGACAGCGCCCTCCTGCTCGGCCTCTCTGGGACAGGGAAGACGACCCTCTCCGCCGACCCGCGCCGCGCCCTCCTGGGCGACGACGAGCACGGCTGGAACGACCTTGGGATCGCGAACTTCGAGTACGGCTGCTACGCGAAGCTGATCGGCCTCGATCCGAAGAAGGAGCCGGAGATCTGGCGCGCGGTCTTCCACGAGGACGACCCCCTGCGTCACGGGGCGATCGTGGAGAACGCGATGGTCTTCCCGAGCGGCATGTTCGACCTCGACGACGAACGCCTGACCCCGAACTCCCGCGCCTCTTATCCCCTGTCCTACCTCTCGAACGTCAAGGCCTCGGCGCGCGCCGGGCATCCGAAGACGATCCTCTTCCTCGCCGCGGACGCTCACGGGGTCCTTCCTCCGGTCGCGCGGCTCTCGAAGGAGCAGGCGATGCTCTGGTTCCTGATGGGGTACACGAGCAAGCTCGCGGGGACGGAGACCGGGATCATCGAGCCGAAGACGACCTTCTCCCGCTTCTTCGGCGAGCCGTTCATGCCGAGGAACCCGGACGTCTACGCGCGGATGCTCGGGGAGAAGCTCGACCGGCACGGGACGAAGGTCTACCTCGTGAACACCGGCTGGAGCGGCGGGCCGTACGGCGTGGGGAAGCGGATGGACATCGACCTCACGCGGGCGATGGTCCACGCGGCTCTTGAAGGGGAGCTCGAAAAGGTGGCCTGCCGCGAGGACCCGTACTTCCGCGTCCTCGCCCCGGAGAGGGTCCCGGGGGTCCCGACGGAGATCCTCTCCCCGCGCGCGACCTGGTCGGACAAGAAGGGCTACGACGAGCGCGCGGCAAGACTCGCCGCGGAGTTCGGGAGCCACTTCGCGAAGGCCTATGGGAAGAAGGGGATCGACGCGGCAGTCGCCGCCCAGTGCCCGGGGAGATAGGAAGGAGGCAAGGTGAAGGGAACCATCCGCAAGGCCTTGGAGCGCTCGGGGGCGGACTACGCGGAGGTGCGCCTGGAGCGCGAGGTGCGGACGCAGGTCCTCTTCCGCAAGGACCGCCTGGAGAACGTCGAGTCGTCGAGCGACGCAGGCGGGATCGTCCGCGCCCTCGTGGACGGCGGCTGGGGGTTCGCCGTGTTCAACGACCCCTCCAACCTCGAGCAGAAGGTCAAGGAGGCGACCGGTGCGGCGCGCCTCGTCGCGGCGAGGACGAAGGAGAAGGTGGAGCTCGCGGTGGTCCCGGTAGTCGAGAAGGAGGTCCGCGCGACCCTGAGGAAGGACTACCGGAAGGTCCGGCTCGAAGAGAAGAAGGACCTCCTCGAGTCGTACAACCGGATCCTCCTCGGAGAGGGCTCGAAGGTCGTCTCCACGGTGGCGCGGTACACCGACTCCTTCCGCGAGGTCACCTTCGCCAACTCCGAGGGGACCTACCTCGTCCAGGAGGTCCCGGACGTCACGCTGATGCTCGCGGCCATGGCGAGCGACGGCGGGGCGAACATCCAGCAGGCGTTCGAGTCGTTCGGCGAGGCCGCCGGGTACGAGGCCGTGCAGGGGTTCGAGGAGAAGGCGCGGGTGGTGGCGAAGCGCGCCGTCGACCTCCTCTCCGCGCGCTCCGTCGCCGGTGGCCAGTACACGGTCGTCCTCGACCCGGGCCTCGCTGGGGTCTTCATCCACGAGGCGTTCGGCCACTTCTGCGAGGCGGACTTCCTGTTCAAGAACGAGCGGCTGATGAAACTGATGGAGCTTGGGACCGAGTTCGGGGTGAAGGGGCTCTCGGTGGTCGACGAAGGGTACCTCCCCGGCCTGCGCGGGAACGTTCCCTACGACGACGAGGGGGTGGAGCGCAAGAAGGCGCATCTGATCAAGAAGGGCGTCTTGAGCGGCCTCCTCCACTCGCGCGAGACGGCGCGGAAGATGGGGGTCGAGCCGACGGGGAACGCGCGCGCCATCTCCTACGAACACCCGCCGATCGTCCGGATGCGGAACACCTACATCGAGGACGGACAAAGCACGTTCCAAGAGATGCTCAAGGGCGTCGACCGGGGTCTCTACGCCGTGGAGGCCTACGGCGGGCAGACGGCCCTCGAGCAGTTCAGCTTCTCCGCGGCGTACGCCCACGAGATCGTGCGCGGCGAGGTCGGGGAGCTGGTGAGGGACGTCGTCCTGACCGGGAATGTGTTTGAGACCCTGCGCGCGATCGACCGGATCGGGAACGACCGGGAGATGAAGGGCGGCGCCGGCGGGTGTGGGAAGGGCGGCCAGTATCCTCTCCCGGTGACCGACGGCTCGCCGCACATCCGGATCCAGAACGTGACGATCGGAGGGCACTGATGAAGGACATCCTGGATCGAGTGCGGAAAGAGGTCGACCAGGCCGAGGTCTACCACCACCGGACACGCGGCGTCCCGATCGTCTTCCACTCCGGGGCGCTCGAATCGATCAAGATCCACGAGGCGGAGGGCCTCGCCCTGCGCGTGGTCAAGGGCGGGCGCCTGGGTTTCTCGACGACGACCGACCTCGCGGACCCCAGGGGAATGATCGCGTCGGCCGTGGCGGCCGCCGCGTTCGGGGACGAGGCCGGGTTCCGTTTCCCGTCCGACGGGGCGCGCCGGGCGCCGGCCGTCCGCGACGAGGCCGTGCTTAAGCTCAAGGACGAGGACCTGATCGACCGGGCCGAAAGGGCCGTCCGCCGGCTGCAGGAGGCCGCCCCCGAGGCCGAGGTGAACGTCACCCTGGGCAAGGGGACGGAGACGGTCGAGATCGCGAACACGAGCGGCCTCACCGTCCTCGAGGAACGGACCCTGATCGGCGCGGGGATCGAGGTCGCCCTCGCCCGGGAGGGGGACATCTACGTCCTCGGCGGAGAGACGCAGGGGCGCTTCGCCTCCGACATCGACCTCGAGAGGATCGTCGACCGTCTCGTCGACTACCTCTCCCTCGCCGACCGGATCGTATCGGTCCCGTCGAAGCCGCTCCCGGTCGTGTTCACGCCGCGCGGCACGATCGCGCTCCTCATGCCGCTCCTCGCCGGGTTCAACGGGAAATCCGTCCTCCTCGGCACGTCGCCCCTCAAGGGGCGAATCGGTGAGCAGGTCGTCGACCGGCGCGTGACACTCGTCGACGACGGGACGGTCCTCCGGGGCCCGCGAAGCGCCGGGTTCGACGACGAGGGGACCCCCACCGCGCGCACCGCCCTCCTCGAGGGCGGTGTCGTGAAGGGGTTCGTGTACGACCTGCGGACGGCCGCCCGCGCGAAGGCCGCTCCCACCGGGAACGGGTACAAGACGAGCGCCTTCGGCGGGGGCGGGTTCCGCTCGCTGCCGGGGGTCTTCACGAGCAACACGGTCCTCTCCCCCGGGAAGGAGACCGAGGAGGCGCTCATCGCCGGCATCCAGGAAGGGCTCCTCGTGGAGGCGGTCCTGGGTCTCGGTCAGGGGAACATCCAGGCCGGGGAGTTCTCGAACAACGTCGCCATCGGGTTCAAGATCGAGAAGGGGAAGGTCGTGGGCCGGGTGAAGAACACGATGATCGCCGGGAACGTCTACGACCTCCTGAAGGACCACTTGCTCGCCCTGGCGAGCGAGCCGGAGTGGACCTCGGGCTCGATCCAGACGCCAGCGATCGCCGTGGATGGGGTCAGCGTGACCAGCGACGGGTAGGTTGGCCGCACGAATGAGCGACAGGGAAGGGCTGACGCACCGCTGGGCGCGGCGGTTCTTCACGATCTGGACCGGCCAGCAGATCTCGCTCATCGGGAGCCAGCTCGTCCAGTTCGCCCTCATCTGGTGGATGACGAAGAGGACGCACTCGGCGACCGTCCTCGCGACGGCGAGCCTCGTCGCCCTCCTTCCCCAGATCCTCCTCGGCCCGTTCTGCGGCGCCCTGATCGACCGCTGGAAGCGCCGCTCGGTGATGATCGTCGCCGATCTTGGGATCGCCCTCGCCTCGGCCGGGCTCGCCTACTCCTTCTACTTGGGCGTGACCGAGATCTGGCACGTCTACGTGGTGATGGCGATCCGCTCGGTGGGGAGCGGGTTCCACTGGCCAGCGATGGCCGCCTCGACCTCGCTCATGGTCCCCAAGGAGCACCTGCCACGGGTCGCGGGCCTGAACCAGTCGATGAGCGGCGCGCTCAACGTCATCGCCCCGATCCTGGGCGCCCTCCTCCTCGCCATCCTGCCGATGTACGGGATCCTGGGGATCGACGTCGTGACGGCCGCAATCGCCATCGTCCCTCTCTTGTTCACGCCGATCCCCCAGCCCGCGGGTGTCCCCTCCTCGCGTGAGGCGCGCGGGTCAGTCTTGACGCAGGTCTGGGAGGGGTTCCGTTACGTCGCGAGCTGGCCCGGCCTCCTCTTCCTCCTCGTCATGGGCGCCGTCCTCAACTTCGCCCTGAGCCCGGCCGCCTCTCTCCTCCCGCTCCTCGTGGTCAAGCACTTCAACGGAGACGCCCTGCACCTGGGCTGGATGAACGCCGCGTTCGGGATCGGGCTCGTGGTCGGAGGGGTCACCCTCGGCGTCTGGGGCGGGTTCCGAAAGAGGATGGCGACCGCGCTCCTCGGCATCGCCGGCGTCGGGTTCGGGATCCTCGGCGTCGGCCTTCTCCCCGGCTGGGCGTTCTGGCTTGCCGCGGGCGGGACCCTTTTCACGGGGCTGATGGCCCCGATCGCCTCCGGCCCCCTCATCTCCCTCTTCCAGGGCGAGGTCGCCCCTGAGATGCAAGGGCGCGTCCTCACGCTCTCGTCGAGCGTCGCCTCGCTGATGGCCCCGTTGAGCCTCGGGGCGGCCGGTCCGCTCGCCGACCTGATGGGGATCCAGTTCTGGTACATCGTCGCCGGGGCGACGCTCCTCGTCCTCGGCGTCGCCGGCTTCTTCGTCCCGAGCGTCCTCTTCCTCGAGGCCCGGGCCGCTGAACACCCCCTGCGCCGCAAGGCGGCTCCCCCTTCGTCGCCGGCCGCTAGCGGTTGACGGTGTGGATCGCCCGCCCCAGGGCGTTCTCCGCCGCCTCCTTCAGCCCCTCCGGGAGCGTGGGGTGAGGGTGGACGGCGTCGGCGATCTGGGAGAGGGTGAGCCTGGACTGGACCGCGAGGGCGGCCTCGGAGATGAGATCGGAGGCCTCCGCCCCGACGATCTGAACCCCGAGGAGCCTCCCGGTCCCCTTCTCCCCGACGACCTGGAAGAACCCCTCGGTCTCCCCCATCCCCAGGGCCTTCCCGAGAGCAGCGTAGGGGAAGCGGCCGACGACCGTCTCGTGCCCCTTCTCCTTCGCCCTGGCCTCGGAGAGGCCGACGGAGGCGACCTCCGGATCGGTGAACACGGCCTGGGGGATCGCCTCGTAGTCGAGCGGGACGTCCTCTCCGGCGAACGATCCGGCGACCCTCACCCCCTCGGCGGAGGCCTTGTGGGCGAGCATCGGGCCGGGGACGAGGTCGCCGATCGCCCAGACGCCGGGGGCGGTCGTCTTCAGGCACAAGTCGACCGGGACGAAGCCGCGGCGGTCCGGCGAGATCCCGGCTGTCTCCAAGCCGATCCCAGAGGAGTTCGGCCTCCGCCCGACCGCGACGAGGACTCGCTCCGCCTCCAGGCGCTCCCCAGAGCGGAGTCGAACCGCAAGTCCAGAGGAGGTCTCCTCGAACGACTCCGCGGCGGCGTTCAGGTGCAGGGCGATCCCCAGGGTGCCTTGCGCCCGCCGGACCAGGGCGAGCGTCCGGGCGTCGAGGTCGAGGCCCGGAAGGACGTCCCCCATCATCTCGACGACGGCGACCTCGCTCCCCAGGCGCCGGTAGATCGTGGCGAGCTCGAGGCCGACGACGCCCGCTCCGACGACGAGCAAGCGCGCGGGGACCTCCCTGAGGGCGAGGGCGTCGTCCGAGGACCAGACGCGGGAATGGGAGAAGGGAAAGCCGGGGATCTCGACCGGAGAGGACCCGGTCGCGAGGACGACCCGCTCCGACTCGAGGGTCTCGCCGGTCGCGAGGACGACCCGCCCGGGGCCGGCCAGTGTCCCTCGCGCTGGGAACAGGGTCACGCCGTTCTGCTTGAGTAGGGAGACGATCCCGCCCGCCAAGCGCGAGACGATCCCCTCCTTCCACGCCGCAAGCCGCAAAAGGTCGATCGCCGGCGCGCCGAACTCGATCCCAGCCCCCGCCGCCCGTGACGCCTGCGCGACGAGGCGCGTCGCCGAGTAGAGGGCCTTTGTGGGGACGCAGCCCCAGTTGAGGCAGACCCCGCCGAGCGCCCCCTCCTCGACGAGGCCGACCTTGAGGCCGAGCTGCCCCATCCGGATCGCCGCCACGTAGCCGCCCGGACCGCCGCCGACCACGATCGCGTCGTGCCTCATCCCGACCTCCCTTCGACGGGACAGAACGTACCTCCCCTGTCCCGCCCCATCAAGCGGGCTCACGAAGAGCGCAACCTGGAGGACGTCCCTTGCTTGTCTAACATCGTGAGTCCCGGGGAACAATCATCATCGCGGTGGTCCTGGTTGGACGCCAGCACCACCTATCGGGAGGGTAATGCGCCTTGCAGAGAACGAACGAAAGGGGGTTCGGCCGCTGGAGATCGGTAGGACGTCGACAGAGGTCCTTGCCGAACCCTGTCCAGCGAAACGACTGCGAGCCAGAATCTGTTGCCTCCTTGAACGCGCCCAGGTCGCCGGCGGGGCGGGGAGCAGAGGGAGTCTCACTGCCTCGTCGGGCTCCATACGCACCTGCACCACGTGGGGCTTCGAACGGGACCACGCCCCCCGCGCCTGGGACGACGTGAGGAGACGAAGGGGGAGGTCGCTCGCCGGAACCGCGGAGGCGCGGGCGGCCGATGCGTCCCGCGGCGATGCAGCGGACCTCCAGAGCGCCGCGAGGCCTTCCTCTCCGGGGTCGCGGCCTCCGTCACCAGGTCTTGACAAGGGCGGAGGATCCTCCAATACTCGGGACCAGGGGAGGCAACCGGCCGGCCTGCCGTGAGGGTGTACCTGCAGACCGGTAGCGTTGTGTAGTCGCACGTACCGCCTTCTCCGGGTGGTGGGTTGCCTCCTCCTTTCCTCCGACCATGCGCCTGGGGTACCACCTCTCGATCGCGAAGGGATTCGCGGCAGCGGTCGACGAGGCCGTCTCTCTCGATGCGACCGCGCTCCAGCTCCTTTCGCACAACCCCTCGACCTGGCGGATGAAGGAGATCCCGGCCGCGGCGGCGGCCGAGTTCCGCGAGCGCGTCCGCGCCTCGCCCCTCGAGGCGGTCGTCGTGCACACGATGTACCTCCTGAACCTGGCGAGTCCGGACGATGATCTGTACGAGAAATCCGTCGCTGTGCTGATCGAGGAGGTCGAGAGGGCGGGCCGCCTCGGGGTCGACCTCCTGGTCACTCACCTTGGATCGCAGAGGGGAAGCGGTGCGGAGAAGGGGCTGGCGCGGATCGCCTCGGCCCTAGACCGGGTCGTCGCCTCGGGGCCCCTCCGCCGACACCGGAGGCTCACCCTCCTCCTCGAGAACACGGCCGGTGCCGGATCGAGCGTCGGCGGCGACTTCGCGGAGTTGGGGGAGACCCTGCGCTCCCTCCGGAGTCCCGACCGGGTTGGGGTCTGCCTCGACACCTGTCACGCCTTCGCCTACGGCTACGAGCCGCGCAGCAGGTCGGCGTCGCAAGGACCCTTCGGGACTTCGAACGCGAGGTCGGCCTCGCGCGCCTCGCCGTCGTCCACCTGAACGACTCCGTCTTCCCGAAGGGCTCGCACCGGGATCGCCACGAGCACCTCGGCCGCGGGGAGATCGGCCGAGAGAGGATCTCTCTTCTCATCGACCACCCATCCCTGAGGGACCTCCCCTTCATCCTCGAGACCCCCAAGGACCTCGATGGGCGCCCCGATGCCGACCGGGTAGACTTGGACCTCGTGCGGTCTTGGCGTCACGAGGGGTAGCGAAGGAGGGAAGATGCGGCTGTTCATCGACACGGCAAGCATCGCGGAGATCCGTGAACTGGCCTGGCTGATCGACGGGGTGACGACGAACCCGACGCTCGTCGCTAAGGAGGGGCGCCCCCTCGCCGAGGTGATCGCCGACATCGCGGCCCTCGTCGACGGCCCGATCAGCGCGGAGGGGACGGCCCAGGACGCGGACGACATCGTCGAGGAGGCGGGGCGTCTCGCCCGCATCCACCGCAACATCGTGGTCAAGGTCCCGATGACCGAGGAGGGGATGAAGGCGACGCAGGTCCTCTCGACCGAGGGGATCCCGACGAACGTGACCCTCGTCTTCTCGGCGAACCAGGCCCTTCTGGCCGCGAAGTGCGGAGCGACGTTCGTCTCGCCCTTCGTCGGGCGGATCGACGACGCCGGTGGGGACGGGATGGGCCTCGTGGAGGAGATCCTCGACGTCTACGACGCCTACGAGTTCCCGACCCAGGTGATCGTGGCGAGCGTCCGGCACCCGGGGCACGTCCTCGACGCCGCGCTCCTCGGGGCGGACATCGCCACGGTCCCGCACGACGTCCTGAAGCGCCTCTTCCGCCACCCGTTCACCGACCAGGGGATTGAGCGCTTCCTCAAGGACGCGGGGAGGACGCCGAAGTGACCTTCGCCCGGACCGCGGCGACGCGCGACGCCTACGGGGAGACCCTCGTCGCGGTCGGGCGGGAAGATCCGAGGGTTGTGGTCCTCACCGCCGACCTCGCCGGCTCGACCAAGACGGGCCTCTTCGGGAAGGCCTTCCCGGAGCGGTTCTTCAACATGGGGGTCGCTGAGGCGAACATGATGGGCGTCGCGGCGGGCTTCGCCATGAGCGGATTCCGGCCCTTCGTCTCCACCTTCGCCGTCTTCGCCACGGGGAAGGCGTGGGAGCAGGTCCGGCAGGTCGTCGCCTACCCGAAGGTCCCGGTGCGGATCGTCGCCACCCACGCCGGGCTGACCGTCGGCGAGGACGGAGCGAGCCACCAGATGCTCGAGGACATTGGGAACATGCGGGTCCTCCCCAACATGACGGTGATCGTCCCGGCGGACGCGGTCGAGGCTGCCGCGGTGACCCGCTTCGCCGCTTCGTTCGACGAAGGTCCGGTCTACGTCCGCCTTGCCCGCACCAAGTTCCCGGTCGTCCTGCCCGATGCCTACGCCTTCCAGCTGGGGAAGGCGCCGGCCCTCAGGGAAGGGACGGACGTCTCGATCTTCGCCTGCGGGGTGATGGTCGCGGCCGCCCTCGAGGCCGCCGAGGAGCTCGCGAAGAGGGGGATCTCGGTTGAGGTCGTGAACGTCTCCACCATCAAGCCCCTCGACCGGGAGACGATCCTCTCCTCCGCCAAGAAGACCGGCGCCGTCGTCACGGCCGAGGAACACCAGGTGGCGAACGGCCTGGGGAGCGCCGTGTGCGAGCTCCTCTCTGAGGAGCTTCCGACGCGCGTTGTCCGCCTCGGGGTGAAGGACCGCTTCGGCCAGTCGGGCGACGCGGACGCCCTCCTCGCTCACTACGGCCTGGACTCGAAGGGCGTCGTCGCCGCGATCGAGCAGGCCCTCTCCCGCAGATAGCCGTCCCCGCGTGCAAGCCTCGCCTTCGTACCTCGGGCCAGGCTGCCCTCAAGCCTTGACGCAGCGGCGTGCTCCCTCGGTCAAGATGATCCGCCAACTCCTGCGCGTTGGCTTACTCCCCGAGCCGGCCCGTTACCCTCCGCTGCCAGGCTCGGCCGAGGCATCCTACACGGAGACAAGAGGTATACTCGACCCCAGTTGAGAACCCGGAGGTGGCAGAAGCGCCGGGCGGGAGCTGAGAAAGTGTCCAGTGCCAGGTGGCCGAGCCTCTGCGTGCTAGTCCTCTTCTTGGGACTGTTGCTCGCCGGGTGCCAGACCTTGGTCTCGACGGGCGTTCGGGACGATGCTCGCCGCCTGAGCATGCCGGCCAGGGTCAGCCTCGCGATAGACCGATGGGATCCCCTGGATGACACGTGGGCGGGCGCGTCGGTCCTCCCCATCTCGACCGTGAGGCAGACGCACGGGTCGAGAGGTGCCCCCCACACAATCGGCTGCTCCGGAGACCAGGTCGACCATTTCAGGATCTGGATCGAGTTCCCCGGGACCTACACGTTCACGGCGACCGCAGCGGGAGGAACGCTGGGCATGGTCCTCTGCTACATCGATCCCGGCTCCGGGGCAGAGCAACACGTAAGGACGGCGAAGAGGGACGGCAGGACCTGGACGCTCCGGCTCACGAACGGTCCGCTCGGCGCGGAGGGGCCATCGGGATGGTGGTGCCTCAAGGTCACGCCCGGAACCCCCTCCCCGTCGACCTCCTACGTCCTAGGCTACGTCTACTCCGAGACCCTCTTTGACCTCTGGGACCCGGGCGATGACGTCGCCAAGAGGGGGACCGACCTCGGCAGCGCGAACTCCCCGGGGGAGCACGGCCGGCACACCCTGAGCGAGGAGGACACGATGGACTGGTTCGTGGTGACCCTGTCCGCGGGGCGGACGTATGGGTTCCGAGGGTCGCCGGAGTCGTCCGCCAACTTGGACCTCTACCTGTACAAGGACCGGTGCGGACCGCGCCAGACGCCCGTGGCGTCTGGCCTGAACGGCGCCCCATTGACATACACCCCTGCCAGGGACGGTCCATTCTACCTGAAGGTCGTCGCAGATTCCGTCGGGGACCTCGCAAGCTACGTGCTCGAGTACGGCCCGACGCCCTAGCGTCCCGGCAGGCCCCGCGCGAGGTCGGGGTGAGGCGGCCTCCATTCCGCCAGACGTGCTGGCAGGGTGCGACCCAACGCCTGAGCGCTGGTGCTCCGATACCCGACGCACCCATGCGCCGGGCAGCGGTTTCGGCACTGTAGCCCACGTGAGCGCGCGCTGTACGGAGGAGCCGTGAAACAAGACGGCAAAGGCTTCCAGTTTCTCGACGAGCTAAACCCCGAGCAGCGACGCGCCGTCACGCACGGCGCGGGGCCGCTCCTCATCGTCGCCGGAGCCGGGACAGGAAAGACGCGCACCCTCGCCTACCGCGTCGCCCACCTCATCGCGACCGGCACCGACCCGACCCGGATCCTCCTCTTGACCTTCACCCGCCGCGCAGCGGAGGAGATGCTCAAGCGCGCTTCGTCTGTCGTCGCCCGAGGGACGACCGCGACCGGACGGGTGTGGGGCGGGACGTTCCACGCCACGGCGAACCGCCTCTTGCGCCTCTACGCCAAGGCAGCTCAACTGGACCGGGACTTCACGGTGATGGACCAGGGCGACGCCGAGGACATGATCGACCTCGTGCGGCACGACCTGGGCCTCGCCAGCCGCGAGAAGCGCTTCCCCCGCAAGGCGACGTGCCTTTCCATCTACTCCCGCTCGGTCAACGGAGCCGAAGAGCTGCCCGCGGTCCTCGCGAGGGACTTCCCGTGGTGCGCGGAGTGGGAGGAGGACCTGCGGGCGCTCTTCCTGCAGTACGTCCTGCGCAAGCAGAAGCGGCGCGTCCTTGACTACGACGACCTCCTCCTCTACTGGGCGGCCCTCGTCCGCGACCCGGCCCTCTCCGCTGACCTCTCCGCCCGTTTCGACCACCTTCTCGTCGACGAGTACCAGGACACGAATCCCGTCCAGGCGGAGATCCTCGTCGGGATGAGGGAGGGGAACCCGAACATCACGGTCGTTGGGGACGACGCCCAGAGCATCTACGGCTTCCGCGCAGCGACCGTACGCAACATGCTCGACTTCCCCCAGCGCTTCCCAGGGACGACCCTCGTCACCCTGGAGCAGAACTACCGCTCGGTCGCGCCGATTCTGGAGACGACGAACCGCGTCATCGCTCAGGCGAAGGAGCGGTACACGAAGGACCTCTGGTCGGAGCGCCGGGAAGGGGCCCGACCGAGGCTCGTCACCTGCCGCGACGAGCGCGATCAGGACGAGCGCGTGATCGCCCACGTCCTCGAGCACTACGAGGCGGGGGTCCCCCTCCGCGAGCAGGCGGTCCTCTTCCGCGCCGGCCACCTCTCCGACTCCCTGGAGATCGAGCTCACACGGCGCGGGATCCCCTACCAGAAGTACGGCGGGCTGCGCTTCCTCGAGGCAGCGCACGTGAAGGACCTCGTCGCCTTCCTGCGCATCCTGGAGAACCCGCGCGACGAGATGGCCTGGTTCCGGGCGCTGCAGATCCTGGACGGCGTGGGTCCGTCGACCGCCGCGCGCGCCCTCGGCCACGTCGCCCTGCATCGCTTCGACCCGCGCTCCCTCCGCGACTTCACCGCACCCCCGGCCGCCCGCGAGGGGATCGGCTCCCTCGCCGGACTGTTCGACGATCTCCTCGGGAAGGGATCCATCCCTCCGGCGGCGCAGGTCGAGAGGATCCGCCGCTTCTATCAGCCGTTCCTGGAGCGAATCTACGAGAATCCCGGCGCGCGGGCGCGCGACCTGGACAGCCTGGAGCGGATCGCCGACGGGTACCGCTCGCGGACGAGGTTCCTCGTCGACCTGCAGCTCGACCCGCCGACCTCGACCGCGGACCTCGCCGGCCCCCCTCGGAAGGACGAGGACTGGCTCGTCCTCTCCACGATCCACTCCGCGAAGGGGTGCGAGTGGAAGACCGTCCAGCTGATCCACGCCGCCGACGGGTTCCTCCCCTCCGACCTTGCCACCGGCTCGAGCGAGGAAATCGAGGAGGAGCTGCGCCTCACCTACGTCGCCCTCACGCGCGCCAAGGACTTCCTGTACGTCCTCTGGCCTCTCCGCTACTACCACCGGCGCTACGCTCTCGGCGACGCCCACGTCTTCGCGCAGCCCTCCCGGTTCCTCACGCCTGACGTCCTGGAGACGATGGATCGGATGGGAGTCGATCCGGACGCGAGTCCGGCCCCGGAAGGCGACCCTTCCTCCCCCACCCGGCCCACGCTCGACATCGCCGAGCTCCTGCGCAAGCGCTGGGAGGAGTAGGCGTCCCCGCCGCCCGGCCTGGCCTCCGGACCGGGACCCCAAGAGAACGGCGGCGCACGCGGTACGCCGCCTGACCTATTCTGGCTGTGGGAGGACGGGCCTCTACTGCGCCGCCACGACGTCCTGCGCCTGAGGGCCCTTGTCGCCTTCGGTGACGGTAAACTCGACCTTCTGCCCCTCCTCGAGGCTGCGGTACCCCTCCGCCCGGATGGCGGAGAAGTGGACGAAGACGTCCCCGCCCTTGTCGCGAGTGATGAACCCGTACCCCTTCGTCCCGTTGAACCACTTCACGCTGCCCGTTTCGCGCTCTGCCATGTTCCCCTGACCTCCTGATGCTCGAACTTTAGCGAAGCAGAGCGTCCTAAGCCGACGCCCGGTGAAGGCTCTTCAAGACTAGAACGACTGCCTGCATGGGAGGCACTCTACCATGGCCGAGAGGGCCTGTCAAGGACACAAGCCCCTTGCGGGGCCGCCGCGTGCTCAGGCAGGGGGTGGGTCTGCGAAGGAGAGGAGGGCTCCCACGGGGCGGAATCCCAGCCGCGCGTACAGGCGCTCCGCACCGCCGTCCTCCGCGCTGAGAACGACCGCCTCCGCCGCACCGGCCGCGGCCTCCACGGCGGCCGAGGCGAGGGCCGTCCCAATCCCCCGCCGCCGGAAGGGCGGGAGGGTGGCCAGGCCGACGAGCTCGGTCAGGCGATCGAGGCACGGGGTTGTCATCGCCGCCCCGATCGGCTCCCCATTGAGCCGCGCGAGGAAGGCCGCTTGCTCGCAGAGCTCGCCCAGGAAAGTAGCGGCTTCCTGGTCAGTCACCACGCGGCGATCCTCTGGATCAAACCCAAGGCGCTGGGTCCTCAGGAACTCCCGTGCCGCGTCGATCGAGGAGCTGGGGGAGAAGCGTTCGATGACGACGCCGGGGATCAGGGGGACCGGGCGGGGCGCGTCGCAGGAGCAGGCCATCACCGTCTGGCGCGCCTCCAGGACGAAGCCCGCCGCCTCAAGGGCGGGCGCGAGGTCGGGGGCGAATGCCTCGAGGTGCTCGAAGCGGGCCCGCCGCCCTGCGCGGGCGAAGGCCGACCGGATCGCGACAAGGGCTCCGCGCAGCTTCCTCGATGGGGCGGGGTCAATCGGGGCGGCATAGCTGAAGAAAGGAAGCGGGTCGGTCCGGTGGAAGAAGAGGGCGAAGGGGAAGATGAGGGAGGTCTCGCGCGTCCGGCCGGCGCTCGCGCGAAGGTAGGCCTGGAGGCGGTCGGCGGACACCGCGGCGGCGGTCACGATGGCGAGGGGAACCTCGATCCTCCCCCGGCCCGAGCGTGACGCAGGTTGCTCCTCGCCGGGGGCTCGAAGCGAAGATGGACCTCGCTCGCCTGCGAGAGGTCGGCGTACTCCCCGCGGTACGCCGGAGGCAGGAGGGCGGCAAGCTGGCACATGACCTCGTCGGCGACCTCCTGCCGGAGGTCCCGGGTGACGCGCGCCCCGCTGACGTCAACCTGGAACGGATCGCCGACGACAATCCGGACCGGCGTCCGCCGCGCGTGGGAGAGGTGCTGGCGGAGCCGCTCACCACCGTAGTGAGCAACGGGGAGGATCGGGGCGCCGCTCGCCAGGGCGAGGGTGACGATCCCCGGCTTCCCGCGCTGGAGACGGCCATCCCGGCTCCGGGTCCCCTCCGGCCCGATGACGACGATCTTCCCCTCCTCCAGGGCGGCGAGGCCGCGGCGCAGGGCACGCACGTCCGCCGTCCCGCGACGGATGGGGATCGCCCCCCAGCGGTCAAACAACCAGCCAAGGAGGGGGTTCTTCCAGCTCTCCACCTTGGCCCAGCCGACGACCGGGCGGGGGCGGAGGTGAGCGTACAGGATCGGGATCTCGAGGAAGTTGATGTGGTTCGAGATGAGGAGGAGTGGGCCCTTCCCCGGGACCCTCGTGAGCGGCACTCCCTCCACGCGCGCCAGGGAGCGAGCGAGGAGGGCGGTCGTCGAGCCGAGGAGGCGCGTCCCGGCGCTCACTCCGCCCCTTCTTGGCCCTGGCAGACGACCTCGATCGCCCTCGGGAGGAGGTCGATGGTGAGGGCCTTCCCTGCCGTGCACAAGGTCTCCCCGTCGGCGTGGGCGGGAAGGCTCCCCTCCAGGGCAGTGACCGCGATCCGTCGGGTGCGCAGGGTCGTGATCTCCTTCTCCCTCTCCTGCGTCCCCTTCATGAACTTCGGGATGAGCGTGAACACCCGGGCCTTGCCGACCTCGCGGGCGATGCACACGTCGAGGAGGCCGTCGTCGTTCTCCGCGTGCGGGGCCATCAGGAAGCCGCCCCCCATCCGCCGCCCGTTCATGATCGAGACCATGAGCGCCTTCTCGGTGATCGTCCCGCCGTCGTGCTCGATCCGGAGGAGCGGGGCGCGGAAGTAGAGAAAGGTCGTCTTGAACGCGGCGACGGCGTAGGAGGGGAAGCCGTGCAGACGCTTCATCTTCAGCGCCTCGAAGCCGACAACCGCGTCGAACCCGATCCCGACCCCGTTCCCGGCGCAGCGCCCTTGGGGGTAGTCCCCGCCGACGACGCGCGCCACGTCCATCCCCTGCCGGTGGTTGAGGGCGAGGACGCGGCACGCCGCCGCGAGGTCGCGCGGGATCCGGGCGCCGAAGGCGAAGTCGTTCCCCTGCCCGACGCTAACGACGCCCAAAGCGCAGCGGCGACGCCCTGCGTCGCCCGCTCGCAAGAGGCCGTTGAGGACCTCGTTCGCCGTTCCATCCCCTCCAACCGCGACCGCGACGTCGCACCCCTCGCGCGCCGCCTTCTCGGCGAGGTCGGCCCCGTGCCAAGGCCGTTCCGTACGCACGGTGTCAAACTCGACGCCCTGTCCGGAGAGGAGACGCTCGATCTCAGGAAGGAAGCGCTCGGCAGTTCCCCGGCCGGAGGCGGGGTTCACGATCAGGCGGCAGTGCGGCATCGGTCGGACCTCCTTTGTTCCTCGATCTCCTCCTGCGGCCCACCCGCAAGGAGCTGGCGCTCGTAGCCGACGCAGTCGAAGTACTCGCGCACGCGCCGGACCCTCTGTCTCTCTAACTCGAAGACGTAGACGGTCTGAAGGCAAAGCGGCGTCCTCTCGTGCTTCCTCCCGCGGTGCGTGCCGGAGAAGTGCCCGCTCCCCTCGCACTCGGCGATCACGACGTTCCCTCTGGCCAGGATGTGAACGATCCGGCGCTGCCAGTCCGGGAGGTCGGCGTAGGTCTGCCGGACGTGGTCGAGGTAGTGCTCGCACCCTTTGGCGGCCCCCTGAGCGCCGACGAGGACGTACTCGACCTCCGGGTGAAGCGACCCCTCCCAGGTCTCCCAGTCGCGCGCGGTCTCGGCGGCAAGGAAGCCCCGCACGATCCTCATCGCGGCTCCTCGCACAGTCCACCTCCCGGATCCCCTCGAGCGACGGTCGGAGAGAGCCTACCGGGCCGCCGATCCCCAGACAAGGGGTCCGTTCGCCGAGGGAAGTAGGCATCTCTCGTCGAAAGGGCGGCGAGGAGGGCCGAGATCCCCGCGCAGTGGCCAGGGAAGAGGAGGAGGTTCGCGTGCGCCGTCTCACGGTCGATGGGTTGGGGGGAGGGCGCCCCGGCCTCGTCGCGGGCGTAGCGAAGGAAGGCGAGAAGGCCGGGGATATCCCTGTCGAGGACCGCCGCCGCTTGGGCGGGGAGTCGGACGTCGCTCAGGGCTCCACGCAGGACGGAAACCCGCGCCTCGGCGCTCCTCCCGGCGCGGGCGATCTTCCCGAGGAAGGTCGCCTGCTCCCTCGCCGTGCGTAGGGTCCGCGCCTGTGACTCGACGAGGAGGTCGAGAAGACGCTCCGCGGCGAGGGCGAGGAGGTCGACGCAGGCCCGGTCGCGTCCGGCGAGGAACGAGAGCACGCTCTCCCTGACGTAGATGAGGGCGGCCTCGTCGAGGGGGCCTCCAGCGCGTTCGACAAGCGTGCCAAGGTACCCGTCTGGGTCGTGCAGGACGGTCTCCTCCTCGAGAGAGCGGAGGCCCTCGTCGGTGACGTGGACGAAGGGAAGGGAGAGGTTGAGGGAGTCCTTCCCTGGAGCAAGGACCCCGTGCAGTAGGAGGTCCCACAGGACCTCCTGCACCTTGAGGGCGTCATGCCGCTCGTAGTCCGGAGCGGCCTCCTTGACGTGGGCAATCACGGCGTGGAGGTGGGTGTGCGGAACCCTACGGACGAAGTCCAGGACGAGGGGCCGGAGCTCTCGCTTCTCCATCGCTTTCTCCCTCCCAGAGATGCGTGGCGAGGATACCGACCCGAGCCGGGCGAGGGCAAAACCTCAGCCGTGGACTTGGTCCATCGCGACGCGCCCGGGCGCCACGAAGCGGACCCCTTCCAGGTGGAGGAGGCTCTCCTTCATCGGGAGCCCGCCGCGGAAGCCTCCCAACTCCCCACCCTCTCGCACGGCGCGGTGGCAGGGAATGAGGATCGGAAGGGGGTTCGTCGCCAGGGCCCGCCCGACGGCGCGCGCCCCGCCCGGGACCCCGAGGCGCCGCGCAAGGCGACCGTAGGTGGTGACGTGCCCGCGCGGAACCTCGTACTCCGCGAGAAGGACTCGCCGTTGGAAGGGGGAGCACCCGGAGAAGGAGACGAGGTTGAGCGGGAGGGAGACGGCCTCGCCGCGGAGGAAGCGCCGGACCTGTTCGGCGAGGAGAGCGACCTCACGCGGAGCGGGGAAGGGCGGAAGGTCGAGCACCTCATTCGGGAGGACGACCCGGTCGACGCGCGGGCCGGCGTCCGACTCGCTCCACAAGAGGGCGACGCGGCCGAAGGGGGATTCGATGGGAAGGGTGCGCGGCGGTCTCGAGAGCCGGCTCACACGCGTCTCTTATTGAGGGTGTACCTGAACCGGCGCGCCACGCGGCAACACGCCTCCCCGAGACGCTCCACGTCCGCCTCGGTGTGCGCGGCCGTGACCGTTCCCAGGCCGTGGACGACGTGCACGTCCTCGAGGAGGAGGGCGAGCTGCACGACCTCCTCCCCCAGCGCGACGTCGCACACCGCCGGATTCCGCGTGTCCTGCGGCCCTCGAAGCGGGCTCGACGCGCGGCGCGGGAAGACGAGCATGTTGACCGGGCTGTCAGGGAGGACGCCGTTCCCGCGCCCGGTGCAGCGGGCAAGGATCCCCTCGGCGGCGAAGGCTCCCTCCACGGCCGCGCGGACCTTCGCCCCGAGGGAGGAGAGGCGAGGGTAGATCTCCCCCTCGTGAGCCACGAGATGGCTCATCATCGTCTTCGCGGCGAGGAGGGAGGCCGGGTGGGCGGAGTACGTGCCGCCGGAGAAGCGGACCCGCCGGCCCTTCGTCCGCCCGGCGAGCTCTAGGACGTCGGCGCGGCCCGCGACCGCGGCGACCGGCATCCCGCCTCCGATCACCTTGGCGAAGCAGGCAAGGTCGGGACGAATCCCGAAGAGGGCCCCCGCGTCCCCGGCGCGGAAGCGGAACCCGGAGATGACCTCGTCGAAGATGAGCAGGGCCCCATGCCGATCGCAGAGCTCGCGCGCTGCATGCAGGAACTCCGGCGAGGCGGGCATCCCCGCGCCCGAGCCGACGAACGGCTCGACGATGAAGCAGGCGACCCGATCCCCCACACGACGGAACTCGTCGGAGAGCCGATCGGGGTCATTGAACGGCGTGACGACCACCTCGCCCCGCACGGCCGCGGAGAGCCCTTCACTGTCCGCGCCCTGGAACGGGGCATCCTGCGAGCCGAAGCCCACGCCAACGAGTCCCCACGGCTGGGCCCCGTGCCAGCCCCCGCCGACCTTCATCACGAGCGAGCGCCCGGTCGAGGCGCGCGCAAGGAGGATGGCGTACATCGTGGCCAGGGTGCCGCTCGTGGTGAAGCGCGCCCTCTCCGCCCCGACCCGCTCGCAGAGGAGCTCCGCCGTCTCCACCTCCAACCGGTCGGTGAGCCCTGTCTGGAGGCCGACCCCTGCCTCGAACGCCCGCGCGAGGGCGGTCGTGACCACCTCCGGGTTGTGGCCGAGGAGGTTCGCGTAGTGCCCCTGCCAGAAGTCGAGGATCTCGTGGCCGTCCTCGTCGCGGACGTAGGCCCCCTTCGCCGAGGCAATCCGCGGAGGGAAGGGCTCGATCAGGCGAAGGGCGTGGCTCCCTCCGTCCACGAGCGAGCGCGTCGCCCGCTCGTTCAGCGCTGCCGACCTCGGGGAGCGGGCGACGTACTCCTGCGCGAGCTCGTTCAGGAGCAAAGTATGGTCAATCGCCGCGGGGAGGCGCGGAGCCCCCTCACGAACCCGCAACCGGACGGCGGCGCCGCGCAGCGTGCCTCCCAGCGCAAGGGAACGAACCCGGCGTAGAGGGTGCGTCGGCCCGCCGACCGTGGCCTGCTCGAGGTCCCTGTCCGCCGTCTCCACCTGGCGTGCCTCGAGGAGGGATCCCGTCGCCACGCCTTCCGCGAGCTCCCCGAGGTCGTCTGAGTCCTCCACACAACCCCCTTCTGGACTGGGCCCACTATAACCCCCGACCGTGTCTCAGCTTCCGCCCACGTGTCCCCTCCCGAAGGGGAGCCGGTCCGCACGGAGTTGCGGCCGGCCTTCCTCGTCGGGTAGAAAGCGAGGGGTGATCGAGATGCACTGGCGCGATGGCTGGTGGATGGCGGTCGGTGGCGTGTGGATGGTCCTCCTGTGGGCCGGGTTCCTCCTCCTCCTCGTCCTCGGCGTGAAGTGGCTCGTGAGGCAGGGGCGCGACGGGGGGTCGAGACGGACCCCGCTCGACATCGCCAAGGAGCGCTACGCCAAGGGCGAGATCACGCGGGAAGAGTTCGAGGAGATGAAGAGACACCTCGGCGATCGGGGAGAGTAGTCGATGCCCGCGCGTCTGGTCCGGCTCCTCCTCGTCGGCTTGGGGAACCTCGGCCGCCGCTTCTGCGCCCTCCTTGGCGAGAGGCAAGTTGCCCTCGCGCAGCGCTACGGCCTCCGCTTCCTCCTCGTGGGGGCTGCCGACTCGCACGGGGCGGCAGAGCGTCCCGACGGGTTGGATCTCCGGCGCGTCGTCGCGCTGAAGGAGGCGGGGAAGTCGATTGCGGCGTATCCCGAGGTCGGGCAGCCCAAGAGGACCGCCCTCGGCCTCGTGCGCGAGGCGGAGGCGGACGTCCTGTGCGAAGCCTCGCCAGTGAACTTGGCCACCGGAGGGGAGCCCGGCCTCTCCTGCGTCCGGGCCGCGCTCGCGCGCGGGATGCACGTCGTGACGCCGAACAAGGGGCCGATCGTCCTCGCCTACCCCGAGCTCGTGCACCTGGCGCGCGACCGGGGAGTGGAGCTCCGCTTCGACGGGACGGTCGCCGGCGGGCTTCCGGCCCTCTACCTTGGGATGCGCGACCTCCGCGGGGCGGTCGTCTCCAGGATTGAGGCCGTCCCGAACCTCGTCACCGGCCTCCTCATCGACCGGCTCCTCGCTGGGACGTCCTGGGAGGCAGCGCTGGCCCAGGCGCGGCGGGAGGGGCAGCTCGAGGCCGACCCCTCCTGGGACCTCGACGGATGGGACGCGGCGGCGAAGCTTGTCATCCTGGCGAACGCTGTCCTCGGCGTCCCGGCTCGCCTCGAGGACGTGGAGCGCGAGGGGATCACGGGTCTCACCGCGGAGGGAGCGAGGCGTGCGGCCGGCACGGGGCTCCTCCGCCTCGTCGCCCGCGCCGAGCGCGTCACGGAAGGGAGCTACCACCTGAGCGTCCGCCCGCGGGCCCTTCCCGTCGACCACCCGCTCGGGCGTCTCGGGACGCACGGGATGGGGATCGTCTACGAGACCGACCTCTTCGGGACGATCGCCGCGACGATCTCGGAGACGACGCCCCTCCCCTCGGCGGCGACCATCCTGCGTGACCTTCTCGACATCTACGTCGGGCACGAGGATTCCGTCGGCTCGGACACGGGACCGCGCGAGTAGTGGCCCCCACGCGCCCGTCCGTTGGGGGGCGCCCTGCCTGAGGAAGGCTATGCGTGGGTGGGCTTCTGAAGGCTCTGGAGCTTCTCGCCGAGGGAGCGGATCAGCTTCTCGACCTTGGCCTTCTCCTCCTCGAACCGGCGCTTCGACTCCGTCGCGGCCTGCAGGTAGCGTGCCGCCTCGGCCGGCGAGCGCCCCTGGGCCTTGCGGAGATGGGCGGCCAAGGCCCCAAGCTCCTGCTCAGGCTTCTTCACCGCAGCCGCAAGCCCCTTCGCCGCGGCTCCGACGGCACGGAGCTTCTCCGCCATCCCCTCAGCGTTGACGATCGCGTGATCCAGATCCTGCGTTGGCATCGGCACTCCTGACGGCGAAACCGTACCCGCCGCTCCGAGCAAGAGCAAGCCGGGACCGCGGGCCGCCTAGCGCGCCTCGAGAAGGCGCTTCCCGAGCTCATAGGCCTGTTGGAGGAGCCGCTCGTTCGTCGCGGCGCCGCTGGCCTCAAACGCCGTCCCGTACACCGTGCCCACGATCTCGGCCCGCAGGTAGCGGAACGCGTCCTCAAACGCGCGCAGGGCGTTCGTCGCTCCAGCGCGTACGGGGTCCACGTCTCCGTAGGCAAGGACGATCGCGAACCGCTTGCCGCGCAGGACGTTCCCCTCCCGGGTTTCAAAGGCGTACCAGCGGTCGATGAATGCCTTGAGCTGAGCGGAGACGTTGAACCAGTAGACGGGCGAGGCGAGGACGATGGCCTCCGCTTCACGCAGCTTCGCGTAGAGGGGCTGCATGTCGTCTTCGAGGACGCACCCGCGCGCCCCTGGGGCGTGGCACGCCTCGCAGGCGCGGCACCCGTGGATACGGAGACCTTCCAGGAAGACCGTCTCCACCAAAGCGCCCTTCTCTGCGGCGCCCTCGGCCACCTTCGCGGCGAGCAGAGCGCTCGTCCCCTCCCGTCGAGGGCTTCCCAAGACGACGAGGACGTTCCTTCCCTCGGTCATGCGGCCTCCTCGCGGATCCCCCCGCAGAGCTTGCGGACGACTTCCCTCGCCTTTTCCTCCTCGTCCCGCGGCACGAGGATGCGGATCGTGTACGCCTGGCGTCCGTACATGACCGGGGCGGAGTAGGCGATCTCGAGCGTCGGCGTTTGGCCCTCCTCGAAAGAGGCGTGTTCGATCCTCGCCCCAAGGAGGCGCCAGGTATGGAGCATCCCGTCGACGTACGCCCCGTCGACGCTGATGTACACCTCCCCGCCGATCCGCCCGCTCCGCCGACGGTGGACCCTCGGCCCGGACCAGGCGACGAGTCCGACGATCGCCAGGACGCCGAGGAGGACGAGGAAGACAATCCCTCCTGCCTCCCGCGCCACGAGGAGGAAGACGAGCCCGATGACGAGGGTGATCACGGCGACGACGAGGAAGAGGGCCCCCTTCGCCTTCTTCTCCTCCTCGTATTCGGCGTCCGCGTGGCGGCGCTGCTCGGCGTCGTCCACCCTCCAGTGAGCGAGGAGGTTCTTCTCCGCGAGGATCCGCCCCAGGGTCCGCGCGCGGGAGGCATAGACCGCCGCGGTGATCGCACCGCAGAGGAAGATGAAGAGCCCACCCGTGCTGAGGGCGAAGCCGCCCGACATCCCGTCCATGGTGAAGAACGGAAGGACGATGAGCAGGGTCCCCAGGAGGACCACCCCGAGTGCGACCAGCACGACCGTCTTCTGTGGGTTCTTCGTCCGCGCCATCTCGCCCCCCTTCTGTGGCCGACCCATTATCGTCGCGAGGGCCTCTCTGACCAGTCGAGCGGGCACCCCCGTGCCTCCTCCCCGCCGACAGCTTTCCGGGCCGACACGTCGACGAGCCGGCCGGTCGGAGGGACACTCAGTCAGACCCGTCGCCGTTATCGATTGCGGGTGCCCGGATCGCTGGCTACTGTGTCCACCTCGTCTAAGCTCATCTGAGAGGAAAGAGGGGGGGGGCTCTCTCGGTCGAGGAGCCGCTCCGGAGCGGCGTCGTGGGGATGCGTCTCGAGGACGTGGGTCACGGCGCCTGGAGCGGGCAGGGACAAGGCGCCTCGCCGGTCGACACACCCAAGGGAGGTTCAGGATGACGAACAGCACTCAGAGAGAGAAGGCCGGTCGGTTCCTCGCCCTGCACCACGGGCCGCCGATCCTCGTCCTGCCGAACGCGTGGGACGCGGTCCCGGCCAACCTCTTCGAGCAGGAAGGGTTCCAGGCCGTCGCGACGACGAGCGGCGGGATCGCGGCCTCCCTTCGCTACCCTGACGGGGAGAGGATGACGCTCTGCGAGAACCTCGAGGTCGTCCGCCGCATCGCTCAAGCGGTCGATATCCCCGTGAGCGCGGGCATCGAGGCGGGGTGCGGACGACGGCCGGAGGAGGAGGCGCAGGCCGCTCGCGCGGTGTGAGCCGTCGGGGCCGTGGGGATCAACCTCGAGGACAGCGCCTCCGGCTGCGGGGCCGATCCCTCGCAGCCTCTGTTCGAGATCGCCGATCAGACGCGGCGGATCGCCGCGATCCGCTCGATGACGAAGGCCGAGGGGATCCCCCTCGTCATCAACGCACGCGTCGACGCGTACCTCACGTATCTCGTCTCAGACCAGGCAGTCGGCGACCGGTTCTCAGAGACGGTGAACCGCGCCGCGGCGTACCTCGACGCCGGTGCTGACGGCATCTTCGTCCCGGACGTGGGGGCGCTCGATGCGGAGACGATCGGCCGCCTCGTCCGCGCGATCCGCGGGCCGCTCAACGTGATCGCCGGAGCGACGACCCCGCCTCTTCCTGAGCTCGAACGCCTCGGGGTCGCTCGCGTCAGCTTCGGGCCGCGGCCGATGCGCGCCTGTCTCAGCCTGCTGCGCCGGATGGCGCGGGAGTGGAAGGAGAAGGGGACCTACGCCACGATGAGCGACTCCGTCGTCACCTACGACGAGGTGAACCGCTGGTTCTCGTCCTGTCGCAAGGCCGGATCGAAAGACTCAACCACCTGCCCGTCGCAGAGGAAGACGTAGCGGAGAGGCGCGGGCTGCTCAGGCGATCCTCCTCCTTCGACGCGTCAAGGATCCGGGGATCTCTCGCGGCGCTTCCCTTCCAGGGCGGTGAGGTTCGCGAGGAGGCGCCGCAGCGTCTCCTCGAACCGGTCGATCTCCTGCGCCGAGAGCCCGGCGTAGAAGAGGCGGCTCATCCTCTCAGATACCTCCTCGTAGGACTTCCGCCGCGCCTTGTCCTTCTCCGTTCGGCGGACGCGAATGACGCGTCGGTCCTCCTCAGAGCGGACGCGCTCTACGAAGCCTGAGGCTTCGAGTCGGTCGAGCAGGGTCGTGAGCGTGGACTTCTCGAGCGACGCGCGCTTGGCCAGCTCGCCGATCGGGATCCCGTCCTCCTGCCAGAGGACGAACAGGATCCGCCCCAGGGGCGGGTTGATCTCCTCGATCCCGTGCTCCTGGAGCATGCGGGCGAAGATCCTTCCTGCGACCTGGTGGACCTTCGCAATCAGGAATCCCCCCTCTCGTGTTCCCCTCATCGGTCGGCGACTCGGAACTCGATCCGCGAGGAGTGGTACCACCCGGAGACGAACCTGGGAAGGAGACGCAGCACGGTGTAGTCCGGATCATCGACCCCAGCCGGGTAGTAGCGCTCCCATCCCTCGACCCAGAGAGTCCTTCTGACTCTGGGATCTGCGACGACTTCAAGATCCCCGGCGAGCATCATCCCCACGAACTGGGGGTAGTCGCTGAAGTAGACGCAGGCCTTCGGATTCCTCCGGAACTCCTCGATCTTGGCCGACGATGTGTTGGTCCCGAGGTAGAGCAAGAGGTCGTCGTCGTGGCCAGCAAAGAGGGAGGCGAGCGTTGGGAACTCCTTCCTGTTGCGCAGGTTGAACATCACCCGTGTTCGTGGGTACCCGTCGGCGCCGACGGTCGTGACGTAGGCACCGCTCGCCGTGTTCATCAGCTCGACCGTCGCCCTCTTCAGCTCCTCGACGTTCATCCGTGACCTCCTCCTCGACTCACCGTTGGGTGCCAGATAGTACGATGTCCAACTGGCTCCGTTACCCCCCTCTGCAACGAGCCCGAGCGGGTATCCTCTACGCACCGCGAGGACATCCCCAGGAAAGGAGGGTTCATGCCCGAGCTGCCGGAGATCGTGTGCCGCGCGAGGGAGATGGCCGAGGCCCTTCCCGGGCGGACGATCACCGGGATCGAAGTCCTCCAGCCGAAGTGCCTGAACGTCACCCCCGCGGCGTTCACGAAGGCGCTCTGCGGGGGCACGATCCAAGCCGTTTCCCATCGCGGGAAATGGATCGTGACCGAGACGACCGGCGGGGTCCTCCTCATCAACCTCGGGATGGGTGGAGAGCTCCTCCTCGTCTCCTCTCGGAACCTGCCCGCCAAGTGGCGGGTCCGGTTCGCCCTCGACCAGAGAAAGCACCTGGTCGTCAACTTCTGGTGGTTTGGTTATGTGCATTACGTTACGTCCGGGGCGATCGAGGACCATCCGATGATCGCTGCGCTGGGGCCCGACGCGCTCGACGTGACCCTGCCCCAGTTCCGGGGCCTCCTTCGCAGCCGTCGCGGGGCGGTCAAGGCCTTCCTCCTCGACCAGTCGAAGCTCGCCGGAATCGGGAACGCCTACATCCACGACATCCTCTTCCGGGCGCGCCTCCACCCGCTCCGCATGATCCCAAGCCTTTCCTCCGTGGAGGTCCACGGCCTCCATCGCGCGATCCACACCGAGCTTCGCCGGAGCATCGAGAAGGGAGGCGCCTTCTATGAGGTTGGCCTGGACGGGAAGCCCGGGGGCTTCACCGCCGAGGACCTCCTCGTCGGCTACCGCGAAGGGAAGGCCTGCCCGACGTGCGGGGCACCTGTGACGAAGATCAAGACGGGGTCCACGTCAAGCTTCGTCTGCCTGCATTGCCAGCCACTCTTGTAGGCCTTCGTCCCGGCCCGCCGGCGCGCAGAGGCTCCTAGACGCTCCGCGGCCTCCGGCTGAGGAACTCGGGCTGGTTTGCGAGGACCTGCGCTACGATCGCGTCCGTGTCGAGGCGGAACTGGCGCTCCGCGCGCGCTCCCTCCAGGTCGGCGCGGCGGACGAGGTAGCCGGTGATGCGCACGAACTCGGAGTCCTCGCACCCCACGGACAGCCCGCGCACGCCGCTCCGCAGGGCGCCCTCGACGATGTTGAGGACGGCCTCTGAGTTGTCCCTCGCGGTCGGCTCGAAGACGAGGATCGTGCTCACCCCGCCGTCCAGGACATCGTGCTGGTTCCCTTCGACCCTCAGGTGCTCGTACAGCTCGGGCTCCTGCGTCGCCGGGATCCGCACGCCGGGCGTGAGGTCGCGATCGTTCTGGAGACCTACCTGGGCGTGGAACACCACCCTCCCCTTCGAGGCGTAGCAGTACACGGCGGGTGCCGCTTCAGCTCCTCGGCGAGCCGGCGGGTGATCCTTTGCCCGAGCGCGTTCGCTTCCACATCCAGTCCGTATCGCGCCTCCGGCCGTCCGCTTCGTTCCGTGAGAAGACGCACCGCCTCGGCCAGGCCAACGACGCCGGCGTAGGAGGTGAAGCGATCCCCGTGCAGCAGGCCCTCCCGGACGAGGAAGCTCGACTCGAGGAATCCGAGGTCCTCGACGAGGTAGCGAGCGCGGCTGTTGATCACCTCCACCTGGAGCTCGGCGTACTCCGGGATTGCCCGTTCGGCAAAGTCGCGCGCGGATCCTCCACCCTCACTTGGGGGGATGCTCTGCCTCGTATCGCATCCCCTGCCCGCCTACTCCGCACTCGGGCAGAGCGAGGCGAAGTCGATCTCTGCCGACGGAAGGACGGTCGCGCCGAGGGTCTTCCACACGTCGTTCATCAGGGCGGCGGTCTCCGCATTCCCTCCTGCGCTGTGGGCATCGGCGAGGACGGTGACGCCGTAGCCCAGGAGGAGCGCGCCACGCAGGGTGGCGTTGAGGCACGCGGTGGAGGAGATCCCGGTCAGGAACAGGCTCTTGATCCCGCGGGCGTCGAGCTCCGCCTGAAGCGTTGTCTGGTCGAATCCGCTCGCGTAGCGCTTCTGGACCACCGGCTCCCCCTCTCGCGGGGCGATCGCGTCCGGGAAGCCGACGAGAGGCGCGTCGACTGAGATTCCGGGGTTCTCCACGTGCTGGATGTACAGAACCGGAACACCGTTTGTCCGCGCGAGCTCGAGGAGAGGGGCGATCTTCGCCACGATGCTCGCCCCATCCGCGGTGAACCAGCGCCCTCCCTCAACGTACAGCCGCTGAACGTCCACGATGACGAACGCCTTGTCGCACGCCGCGCTTGCGGAGAGGCCCATGGCCACCAGGAAGGCGACTCCCACGAGAACGACGGTGCACCCCTTGCGAGCTCTTCTCATCTCCTACCTCCCTGGCTCCGGGAATCGAGGAGTCAGGAGGATTGTACGCCCCTCGGGATCGCGGTGGGACAACCAAGGAGCCATGCTCTTGGGCCCGCCAACCCCGATCGGGAGTGGGGCTCCCCGAAGTGAGTCAGCCGAACCCCGCTGGGGAGGGGTATCATCCTCCGGCGTCGAAGAAGGAGGACAAGCACGTTGAGTGGGCGGGCCTTCGTCGGCCTTTCCCTTGCCCTCACCATGGCGTGGTCGGGTGCAAGGATCCCCGCGGAGGCGGCCGACTCGTTCGGTGGGATGGAGGTCCGCTTCGTTGGTCTGTCAGACAGAGACGTGCTCGCCGTCTCTGCGGATGCTTCACGAGGGGGAGGCGCTGCGATCCGGGTTCGCGTGACGGGACCGGCCCCGGAGTCAATCTCACTCTCGGCCGACGGGATCCCGGTCGGCATCGTTGAGAACCCTGGCGCGGCGTGTCCCTTCGAGGCGGAGTTCCTGTGGAGTCCCCTGTGGGGTGCCGGCCCGTACCCCCTCGAGTCCGCGGCGACGACCACCGTTCGGTCCGGCCTTCGCCGCGGCCGACCTCGAGGTGACCGTGACCGGCCTCCCGGCGCTCACCCGACCCGAGGCGATGTCGTCAGGGGAGGCGCGGACTCGGATCGTCCAGCTCTACCGCGAGGTGTTCGGTCTCTCGCTCCCCGCGCCAGCCGTGGCGAAGAAGCACCCCGCCCGCGTGGCGAGCGACCCGTGGGTCAGCACGGCCTACGTCGGTGGCCGCCTCCATCAGATCGACCTCTACCCCGACGGCCGCGTCGAGGCTTTCTCCACGACCGCCGGCCGGCCCGCCGGGACGTGCTCGCCCCTCGTCGTCTTCCTCGACCACGGGAGCCTCGACCTTGATCCAGGGAGCGTCCTGGTCGCTCTTTCCGAGGCCACGGACGCCGCAAACCGCGCCCACGGCGCGTACCCGATCCGCAACGGCTCGGACGAACCGATCCTCCGGCTCGAGACGGAAGGGGTCGTCGTTCCTTCCCCCAAGCGGCGAAGCCGCTTCCTGCTCACGCTCGACGAGATCCGCTCCCTGACCGGCTTCGAGCCGACAGGGTTCGACTGGGTCGCGCAGGTGGAGCTCGATGCCGCGGGCGACGCGCGCCGAGCCGGCGCGGCAGAGGGATGGCCGGACGCCTGCGGCGTGGCGGTCGGGTGCGACGCGGGAAGGCTGGACAGCGCTCCGCACCTCTGGGCGACGATCGAGGCGGCGTCACAGCTCTACGGGAAGGAGAGCCGTCTCCTGACCGTCCTCCTCACCCACGAGGTGCACCACCTCTTCGGCTATCCTTCGTCCCAGGACTGGCCGTGCGCGGCCGGGACGAGGGCCGAGCCGTCAGACTGCTGCGGACCCACGAACGTGCCCGCCCTCCTTCTTGGCTGGACAGATACGGACGGGGACGAAACCCCTGAGATCCTCGACCCCAGTCCGTACGGGCTGGCGACTCCCTGAGGAGGACCTGTCATGACCTACCGGTTCGAGGCGATGTCTGAACGGCACAGGAGCGCCGTGGTCGGTCTCTTCAACCACTACGCCAGGGAGGGGTTCGCCGCCTACCCCGAGGATCCGGTGCCCCCCTCCTTCTTCGACCGCCTCCTCTCCGTAGCGAAGGATCACGTCGCGCTCGTGGCGCTCGACGGCGCCGGCGACGTGGCTGGGCTCAGACTCCTCCGCCCGTACCATTGGGCGCCCACCCTGCGCCGCACCGCCGAGGCCACGTACTTCCTTCACCCCGGTCAGACGAGGAAGGGACTCGGCGGTGAACTCCTCGGGCGCCTGACCGAGGGGGCGCGGCGGCTCGGTGTCGACAATCTCGTGGCGGACGTCTCGTCCCTGAACGAAGCGAGCCTCGCCTTCCACCGGAAGCACGGGTTCGTCGAGCGCGGGCGGCTCGCCGCGGTCGGCCGGAAGCATGGGCGGGACTTCGACGTCGTCCTCTTCCAGAAGCGGATCTCACGTGACTGACCCCGCCAGCCCTTCCCCTTGGAGGGTGATGCCCATCACACGGTGATCTACATCACACTCAGGTCAGGACTCGCGACGGCGGGGCGCGATGGCCCTTGGCCTCGATGTGGACTTGGATCTAGGACGCTTCTCTGCGCGGCGGTATCCTTCCCCCATCGGCCAGGAGCTCCAGAGGAAGGAGGCAGGGAATGGCAAAGAGGATGGTGGCGTACTGTGGCCTCGTCTGCTCGGAGTGCGAAGCGCGGGTCGCCACGAAGAAGGGCGACATGCAGGCCCTGGCGAAGCTCGCCGAGAAGTGGAGTGTGGAGTTCGGGTCACCGATGACGGCCGAGGCGTGCCTCTGCGACGGGTGCCTCCCGGCGACCGGACGGAAGATCGGGTACTGCTCCCAGTGCGAGATCCGCGCCTGCGCTGTGGCGCGGAAGCTCGAGAACTGCGCCCACTGCGCGGAGTACGCCTGCGAGAAGCTCCAGGGCTTCTTCAAGATGGCGACCAAGGCCAAGCCAGTCCTCGACGAGATCCGCGCGACGATCTAGCGCCCTACCAACTCGAGGGCTTGCACAGGACCTCGCGGAGTTGGAGGTCGAAGAAGCGGTTCGCGTGAGCGGCTCGCAGGACGACGGCCGTGTCCGCGCCGCGCCCGGTGCCCCCCACCGCGATGACGTCCCGGTCGGTCGGGATCGCTCCCGCGTCCGCGGCCATGACCGCGATTTCGACGCAGACCTTCATCCCTTGACCGAAGAGCCGGAGCGTGTGGGCGATCATCTCGACCGGGGTCACCCCGCCGAGCTTCCCGGAGATCGAGCGTCCAACGCCGGAGAGGGCGTGGGACGCCGTCACGATGGGAACGCCCGCCGCGCGGAGGGCCTTCTCGTACTTGGGAAGGAGCTCGGACGCGTCACCCTCACGAAGCCCGACCTGATGCGTCACGGCGACAAGACGGGTTCCCCCCTTCACAAGGGCCTTGGCGAACCGGACGGCCGTCGCCCCGGTCGTGGTCGCGACGACGACGTGCTCGATCCCACCCTGGGCGAGCCGGTCGGCGACCACCCGGACGACTTGCGGGGTGTGTTCCTCGCCCGGTGCCGGAAAATAGGTCCCTGACGTTGTTCTCATGGTTCACTCCCAGCGGAAGAAACGGACGGTCAGCAGGGCCGAGACGGCGAGGAACCCGAGGAGGACAAGCATCGCCTGGGTGTCCCACCCGAACCCGAGCCACGGCCCTTGCAGGAGCAAGACGGCGTGGTGGGCAGGCGTGATCTTGGCGACGACCCCCATCGCCCCGGTCAGGACCTCGGGGGGCGGGCCGGCCCCGCCGAGGATCATCATCACGAACCAGAGGAGGGCTCCGGCGCCCTGCGCCGCACGCGCCGTCGGGAGGAGGGCGCCGAGGAGGACCCCGACCGAGGCGAAGGTGAGGGTCGACAGGACGAAGGCGGCGGTGACCTGAAGGAGCGCGCGCGGGGCGTGAATGTGGTGCGCGAGCGAGGAGGCGAGCCCGACGAGGAGGCTCCCGGCGACCGCGATCGCAAGACCGACGAGGACCTGTGACCCGAGCACCGTCCATACCGAGACGGACGAGGCCCGGAACCGGCGTAGGACCCCGCGTTCGCGGTAGGCGGCGAGCTGGACCGGGAGCCCGATCACCCCGACCGAGGCGATCACGAGGCCGATGTACGCCGGGGCGTAGAAGTCCATCGGCCCCACGCCACGGTAGATGATTCCGTCCGGGTCGGGCGTGTTCCCGAAGATCCCGCCCATCACGAAGAGGATCAGGAGCGGCAGGGCGAGGGTGAACACCACGGTGAGTGGCTCGCGCAGGAAGAGCTTCTGCTCCATCCACGTCATCTTGAGAAGCGGCCTCACGCGCTCCCTCCTTCCGTCGTCCTCTCGCCGGTGAGGGTGAGGAAGACGTCCTCGAGCGTCGGCTGCTCCACGCGCAGATCGGGCGGGACGATCCCGCGCTCGACAAGAGCCGCGGCAACCCGCGCCAGGACCGCGCCTCTCCCCTCCACCTCGACGCGCGCCCCGTGCCGGGTGACCCGCTCCACGCCATCCACCCCTTCGAGCCAGGTGAGATCGGCGGCCTCGGCCGAGAAGAGGACGCGGATCCCGGCCGCGTGCGCCGCGACGAGCCCCTGCGGGGAGTCGAGGGCGACGACCCGGCCGCGATCGACGACGGCCAGCCGATCGCAGAGGTGCTCCGCCTCGTCCATGAAGTGGGTGACGAGGACGACGGTTGCCCCCTGCTCGCGGATCCGGCGGATGAGGTCCCACGTCAGCCGTCGCGCCGCCGGATCGAGTCCGGTCGTCATCTCGTCGAGGAAGACGACCTCCGGCCGGTTGACGAGGGCGAGGGCGACGAGGAGGCGCTGGCGCTGTCCGCCGGAGAGGGAGCCGAACGACGCGCGCCGCTTCTCGGCGAGCCCCCAATCCTCGAGGAGCCCGCGCCACTCCCCGCGCGCCGGGCCGAGGGAGGAGAAGAGGTCGAGCGCCTCCCCAACGCGCATCCGGTCCGGGAGGGCCGACTCCTGAAGCTGGCAGCCGACCCGCCGCCTGACCGCCTGCGCCTCCTTCCCGGGGTCGAGGCCAAGGACACGCATCGTCCCTCCGTCAGCGCGCCGAAGCCCCTGGAGACACTCGACCGTCGTCGTCTTCCCGGCGCCGTTCCGGCCAAGGAGGCCGAAGATCTCCCCCCGGAAGACCGAGAAGGAGACGTCGTGCACAGCGACGAGCTTGCCGTAGCTTTTCCTCAAATGCTCGACTTCGATGACCCGTTCCATTCCCATCCTGAACCTGTCAGACTCCTGGCGCAGTGGGCGCAAGTCTAGCTGGGGCGCAGAACCCCGTCAACCGAGACTTGGACAGACCCTGGCGAGACGGTATCCTCCCTCGCCGCCGGCCGGAGGGCCGGAAGCTCCTGCCATGACCAAGAGCGCGCTCCCAGACCCCACGATCACCCTCGACAAGGCCCACGCCTGCCGCTTCCTCCTCGCTCACCAGCGCCTCCTTCCGCCCCGGCGCCTGGTGGGAAAGGAGGGGATCCTCGACTTCATCAGGCATGTGGGCAGCATCCAGTTCGACCCGATCGACATCGTGGGGAGGAACCCCGACCTCGTCCTCCAGTCTCGCGTTGCCAACTACCGTCGGGAGCTCCTCGAGGGACTCCTGTACACGGATCGGCTCCTCCTCGATGGCTGGGACAAGATGTCGGCCATCGTCCTTCGCGAGGACTGGCCGTGCTTCGCGCGGCACCGGGCCCTCATGGTCAAACAGCACGGGAAACCGGAGAAACCGGCGATGAAGATCGCACCGTACGTGCTCGACGAGATCCGTCGCTTGGGTCCGCTCTCGTCGCGCGACATCGAGCACGCCGACAAGGTTGACTGGTGGTGGGGAAGAGAGACGCGGCTCGTGCGCGCGTCGCTCGAAACCCTGTCGGCGATGGGCGTCGTCCTTACCCACCACCGCGTGCGGAGCGTCCGCTACTTCGATCTTGCGGAGCGGCTCCTTCCGCCGGAGATCAAGGGCGCGGCGGATCCCCACCCCGATGCCGAGGCGTACGAAGACTGGCACGTCACGCGCAGGATCGGCGGCCTGGGATTGGCTCCTGCGAGCGGCGCCCCGGAGTACTGGTGGGCGATCGTGGGCGTGAAGGGGACGGAAGCGAGGGCGAAGGTCCTCTCGCGCCTCGTCGAGCGTGGCAAGGTCCTTCCCGTTGCCGTGGAGGGCGTCCCGAAGCGGACGTTCTTCCTTCGCACTGCGGATCTCCCCACCCTCGAGGCCGCGGCAGACCCGCCCTCGGAGCCCGGCGAGGTCTCCTTCCTGGCGCCGCTCGACAACGTCACCTGGGATCGCGACCTTCTGCGCCAGGTCTTCGACTTCGACTACTGCTGGGAGGTGTACAAGCCGGCCGAGCTTCGCCAGTTCGGTTACTACGTCCTCCCGGTCCTGTGCGGGGACCGGTTCGTCGCCCGCATCGAACCGGTCTTCGACAAGAAGGCGTGTGTGCTCACGATCGCGGGCTGGTGGTGGGAGAACGGGATCCGGCCGGACGCGGGGATGAGGGCGGCGCTCGCCAAAGGCCTGCGGGACTTCGCGCGTTACCTTGGCGCGACCGAAGTCCGGCTCGGCCCGAAGCTCGTGGGAGAGAGGGGCCTCCGCGCGACCCTGGACCTGGACGCGTCGAGCTCCAGTAGAGGCCGCCGGAGCGAGCGGCAGGGAGGAAGGTGAACGGGACTCGACACCCCCGAGGGAAGCTATCGAGTCTCCTGAGCGGCCTCCTGGCCGTCGCGCTCGCTTCGGCAGTTCTCTCTGGGGAGCCTGCTGCGCCTTCCCCCCTCGCGCTCTTCGGGACCGTGATCGACGGGACGGGCCGGCCGCCCATCGTGGACGGCGTGGTCCTGGTCGACAGCGAACGCGTCGTCGCCGTCGGGGAGCGAGATGACGTCGACATCCCCGCAGACGCGCGGATCTACGAATGGGGGGAGGCAACGATTCTGCCGGGATTCATCAACGCCCACGTCGACAACACCACGGAGAACGTCGAGCTCCTCGTGCAGTGGGCGCAGGCAGGCGTCACCACCGTCCGCGACCTCGGGGCCCCCACGACGGTGTCCTGGTGGTTGCGGAACCGCTCTCCCCTCCTCGCCGGCGTTGTCCGCGCGGGCCCGATCGTCACCGTGCCGAAGGGCTACCCGATCGTTCCCAACGGCTTCCGGTCGATGCTGTCACGAACCCGGACGACGCGCACCGGAAGGTAGAGGCCCTGATCCGGCAGGGGGCGGATCTCGTCAAGATTGCGCTCGAGAGCGGAGAGGGGCCGACCCTCACGCCCGAGGAGAGGAGCGCGGTCGTTGAGGTGGCCCACGCCCACGGCCTCCCGGTCTCGGTCCACGCCACTCGACTCCCGGACCTTCAACAGGCCGTCGCCGCCGGGGTCGACGACATCGCACACATGGTGCAAGGGTGGATCCCGGACGACCTCCTTCAGGAGATGGTCAAGAAGGGGATCGCTTGGGTGCCGACCTTGGCGGCGGAGGGGCCGTGCCGCGACACGTTGCGGCGTTTCCTCGACGCTGGAGAGGTCGTCGGCGTCGGGAACGACACCGGGTACCTTGGTTTCGACGAGGGCATGCCCATGGATGAGCTCCGGGCCCTCTCCCGTGCCGGTCTGACGCCGATGGAGATCCTCGTCGCAGCCACGCGCGACGCTGCCCGCATCCTGCGTCGAACTGCGACAATCGGAACGCTCGAACAGGGAAAGCAAGCGGACGTCCTGGTCGTGCGCGGCGACCCGCTTCAGGACTTGGAGGTGCTGCTCGACCCCGTGTTCGTCCTCCACCGAGGAGTCGTGGTCCGGGGAGGAGGCCGCCCTACGCCCCGGGGGCTAAGGGGGTGCCCCGTGACCGCGGCCTGAGCGCGACCGCGCGTTCTCCGTCCTCTCCCTGGAGGACGGAGAACGGGACGCCGTAGGCCGCCTCGAGCGTCGCCCCAGTGATCGCCTCGACCGGGGCCGCAACGGGTGAGGCCGTGCCCCGGACGAGGAAGAGGACCCGATCGGCGTGGCTGAGGGCGCTCGTCGGGTCGTGCGTCGAGAGGACGACGGAGGCCCCCGCTCGGGAGAGCTCCCGAGCGACCCCCAGGACGCGCCCCTGGTAGAAGGGGTCGAGGTGCGCGTCGGGCTCGTCCAGGAGGAGGACCCTCGCCCCTTGCGCCAGGCCGCGGGCGACGAGGGCGAGCTGCCGTTCGCCCCCGCTCAGGGTCGTGAACGACCGGTCCGAGAGCGGTGCGATTCCCACCGCCTCGAGAGCCCGTTCGGCCTCGCGGCGGTCCTCCGGTCCCGGCCTGGCCAGCGTCCGGAGGCAGGGAGCCCTTCCCAAGAGGACCATCTCCAAGACCGTGTACGGGAAGGCCGGCTCATGGAGTTGGGGGACGAGGCCGATCCGCCGCGCCCGCTCGCGAGCCGCGAGGACGTGAACGTCCGCGCCGTCGAGGAGGACCGCTCCGGCTGTGGGTCGGCGGATCCCGGCCAGGCACTCGAGGAGGGTCGTCTTGCCACATCCGTTCGGCCCGAGGACGAAGAGGACCTCCCCCTCCTCGACGGCGAACGACACGCCGCGCAGGACGTCCTCGCCCTTTCGGTACGCGAACCGGACCCCCGCCGCCTCGAGCCTCATCGTGCCTCTCCTCTCCGCCGCAGGAAGACCCGCAGGACGGCGAGGAACGCCGGGACGCCCACGATCCCGGTGAGGACGCCGAGCGGGATCTCGCCGGGGAGAGCGGAGCGGGCGATCGCGTCCAGGACGAGGAGGGTCGTCGCGCCGAGGGCGGCGCTCGCTGGAAGGAGCTTCGCCTGGTCGGAGCCAACGATCGCCCTCCCCACGTGGGGGACGATCAGTCCCACCCACCCGATCATCCCCGAGATCGAGACCGACGCGGAGACGAGCAGGGTCCCCGCCGCGACAGCGAGCGGCCGGAACACCTTCGCGTTCACCCCAAGCGCGCCCGCCTCGGCGTCGCTCAGGGAAAGGAGGTTCAGGCGCCAGCGAAGGGCGAGGAGAAGGAGGAGTCCAGGCGTGGAGACGGCGGCCACGGGAACGAGGTCGCCCCACCGCGTGCCGCCGAGGCCACCGAGGAGCCAGAACGTGATCGCCGGGAGCGTCCTCAGGGGGTCGGCGACGTACGTGACGAGGCCGAGGAGGGAGCTGAAGAACGCGCCGACGAGGACCCCGGTGACGACGAGGACGAGCGGGGAGAAGCCGAACCTCGCACCGAGGAGAAGGAGGAGGCCGACCGCCGCGAGCCCGGACAGGAAGGCTCCGCCCTGCACCGCGGCCGGGCTCCCGACGAGGAGGGCGAGGGCCGCGCCGAAGGCCGCACCGGAACTCACGCCGAGGATGCGGGAATCCACGAGCGGGTTCCGAAAGACCCCCTGGAACAAGGCTCCGGTCAGTCCGAGGTTCGCTCCGACCAAGCCCGCCGCGATCGCCCGCGGGAGGCGGACCCGCCACAGGATCGACCCGGCGAGCGACGTCGAGCCCTCCCCTAGTCCCTGAAGGAGACTCGCGAAGGAGAGCGGGTAGCGACCAACCAAGAGGGAGCCGACGAAGGCGGCCAGGGGAGCGATCCACAGGAGATGGACGAGCCAGGCGCGCCTCCGGCTCATGGACACCCGACGCCCGCGAGTTCCTCCGCCGAGAGCTCCAGGCCGTACGTCTCGCGGTGAAAGGCCAGAACCTCCGCGCAGAGGTCGATCCCGAGAGCCCCGGGGTGGAGTACCTCGGCGAGCCACAGAAGGCCGAGGAGGGCGTCCGGGACGGGCGTATCCCACGGTGCGATGAGCCGAGGCATCTTGAACACCCGGCCGGAGGCCACGGCCGAGAGCCGCTGCCAGTTCGGGTCGGCGAGGAGGTCCTTCGGCTCGGCCGCGCTGTAGGGAGCGAGGAGGATGACCTCAGGATCCCAGACGAGGACCTGTTCGAGACTGACCTCGTTCCACGACCCGGCGAGGCCGGCGCTGACCGACGCGCCGCCGGCGGCCTCGATGAGGAGCGTCTGGAACATCGTCCCGCTCGCGACACATAAGGTATCGGTGCCCGAGAAGAGGACCCGCGGTCGCCCAAGGCCCGCCGTCGCGGCGGCGAGGGCAGCCAGGGTCTCCTCCACCTTCCGGGCAAGGGCGTCGCCGCGCGCCTCCGCCTCTCCTCCAAGGGCCTGTCCGGTTACCCGAAGAGCGCTCGCCATGTCGGCAAACGTCTCCACCCGGTACTCAAGGACGGGGAAGCCGACCTCACGGGCAAGGCGGGTGAACGCGGCGTACCGGGTGGCGTCGGCGAGGATGAGGTCGACACCCAGCGCAGCGACGTCCTCGACGTTCGGGTCCCCGAAGCGCAGCTTCGTCGCGAGGTTGGGGTCGAGCCGGCGAAGGGCTTCGGGCGCCTGATTGGCCGTCCGCAGCCCAATGTACCATCCGGCGACGATCCGGTCCTTCGCGCCCAGGGCGTAGAGGTAGTAGGTCCCCATCCCGTAGGGACTGGCGATCCGTTGCGCCTGATCCGGGACGGGCACGACGCGGCCCAGGGGGTCAACGACCTCCCTCGCCGCCGCGAAGAGCCCCACGACCGCAACCAGCCCCACCAGGAGACTCCAACTCTCCCAACGTCTCATCGGCGCTCCTTGTCCATCGCTTGTCGTGTCGCCTCGAGCCAGGCGAGGGCGGCCTCGACCTGCGTCAGCCGGAAGCTTGCCGCCAGGCGGCTCACCTCTGGGTCGTCCGTCGAGATCCGCGGCGCGTCCGCGAGCCGCTCGCGAAGCCTCTCCAAGCACTGGATCTCCGCCCTGAGGAGAGCCGGGAGGCGTTCCGGCGCCAGCCGGCGGAGGAAATGGACCTTGGCCAGGAACTCTCCGCGGAGGTCCCGCGGGCGGACGACGGGAGCCACTGCCCAACGCCAGAACGCGGCCTCGCCTCGCTCCGTCAAGGTGTAGACGAGACGCGCGGCGCCGCGGCCCTCCGTGGTCGCGGATCGGACCAGCCCCTCCACCTCGAGACGGTGAAGGACGGCGTAGAGCTGACTCGATGCCACACGCCACAAAGAGCCGAGACCCCGTCGCAGGCGCTCCCTCAGTTCGTAAGTGTGCGCCGGCCTCTCGGCGAGGAAGCCGAGGGCGAGGTACGCAGCTGGAGATGCTCGAACCGGAGAGTCCTCCATGTTGGAATACCCGGCGCAGTGTACCTGGTGCGGACGTCTCCGGCAAGGGATCTCCTCCCGAGGCCTCGGTGCCGCCCGGCGGGAGCCTGCTGCGCCGTCCTACAGCCGCGCGAAGTCGACGGCGCGGGCCTTCATGAGGTGCACCCCGACCCGGCGCCACTCGGCGTTGAACAGGGGGATCACGTCGCGGGCCTTCTTCTCGACTGGCCATCCATCCGAGGTGGCGTGGGCGTCCTCGACGACGGTGACGTCGTAGCCGAGAGCTCGCGCGTGGATCGCCGCGGCGTTGACGCATCCGTTCGTGGCGAAGCCGCAGACGACCAGGTGCTCGATCCCGCGCCGCTTCAGCTCCTTCTCGAATGGCGTATCGACGAAGACGTCTCCGAAGAGCTTGCGAATCACCGGCTCCCCGGCCTGCGGGGCGATCCGCGGGTGCGTCGCATGCAAGTGCTCGGGCGGCCGGTCCTTCCCGAAGCCGACGTGCTCGACGTAGAGGACCGGGGTTCCCGCTCCGCGGGCCTTCTTCAGGAGCCCCTCGATCTTGTCGAGGAGGTCGTCCCCGTCGATCGTGAGCATCGGGTCGGGGTCCATGAACGCCTGCTGAACGTCGATCACAACGAGCGCCACCTTCTTCGTCATCTCTCCTCCCTCATCCTTCTGCCTCATCTTCTCGGACCAAGGGAAGGAGGTCAACCGTCTGGGGACGAGGCCTCGCCCATCCGCGGAGATGGACCTGCTCGTCCTCGTTCTCCTACGATGGGCGAGCGTTCACGAAGAAGGAGGCAGGAGATGACGTTCACCGACCTCAACTGGTGGGCGATCCTCGTCGGGGCCACGTTCACTATGGTCCTCGGCGCTCTCTGGTACTCAAGGCTCCTCTTCGGGGGTCTGTGGCTGCGGATGATCAGGAAGCGCCAGGACGAGCTCGGCAAGGCTGGCCCCGCGTACGCCGCGACGACCGTCGGCGCCCTTGTCTGCGCCCGCGTCCTGGCCGTCCTCGTCCGCGCGGCCGGAGCGGCATCCTTCCTCGCTGGGACGGGCGCCGGGGGCCTCGTCTGGTTCGGCATCGGGGCGACCGGCACCCTCGCGTTCACCGTCTTCCAGGGGCCGCCCCTTGCGGCCTGGGCGCTCTTCTCGAGCTGCGAACTCGTCGCCCTCGCCGTCCAAGGAGGAGTCTTCGCTATCTGGTGTTAGGACTTCCCCGGTTCGACTCCTCCTGCCGACGGCCTGCGGAGGTTCGCCAGGAGGACGCCGAAGACGGCGACCGCTCCTCCCACGAGGGACAGCGCGGAAGGGACCTCGGAGAGCCAGAGCCAAGCGATGAGGATCGCAAGAGGTGGGTTCAGGTAGAGGATCGTCGCCACGTTGGAGACGGGCGCGCGGGAGACGGCGTAGGACCAGAGGACGTAGGCGATCGCGGCCGGGCAGACGCCGAGGTAGAGGACGGCTCCCGTCGCGGCAAGGGGCGCCCGCCCGAGGCTCCCCCAAAGGCCGGGCAGGAAGACAAGGAGTGGAAGGGTCCCCGCCCAGATGACGTAGGTCGTGAAGTCAAGCGGAGAGTATCGCCCCATGAAGCGCTTCTGCAGGATGTTGTAGGAGCTGCCGGCGATCGCCGCGAGAAGGACGAGCAAGGCTCCAAGCTCGATCCGGAATGCCTCTCCCTCGCCGAGCGAGATCAGGAAGACGCCGACGAAGCTCGTGGCGATCCCGATCCAGCCCCGGAGGTCGAATCGCTCCTGGAGAGCGAAGCGCGCGAAGAGGGCGGTGAACGCCGGCGCCGAGGCCACAATCAGGCTCGCCGACCCGGCGGAGACCGTCACCTCGCCGAAGTTCAAGGCCAGGTGATAGGTCGTGATTCCCACCACCCCCACCAAGAGGAAGAGGGGCAGGTCGCGCAGACGCGGAAGGGGCGCTCGGCGGACGAGAGCGACGAGGCCGAGGACGACGGACGCCGTCAGGAAGCGCAAGAGGGCGAGTTCCCCGGGCCCGTAGGCCGAGAGGGCGGCCCGGATCGCGGCGAAGGCCGATGCCCAGAAGAGGAGCATCGTGCCGACGGCGACGGACGTCGTCCCTCCCAGATGGATTCCTCCGAGTCGAGCGCGCACGGGGCGGACTGTACCTGAAAAGCGCGGGTCGGTTCCAGCCGGGCCGGCGCCGGACCCAGGATCAAATCGAAGGTGTGGAAACCTCTTTAGCCGTTGAGGATCGGCCCCCCCTGCCTATACTTCCCCGAGCAACGCGTGGGGCTTGAAGTAGGAGGGCGCATGACACCGGGAGGGGCCGGAACGGGGCGGCGACTGGGCGGGGTCGCGCTACGCGCAGGGGAGCGGCTGGCCCTGGTCGTTCTCGTTGGCCTGGCGACCGTCTTCTTCACTCTGTTTGCGCTCGATCTCGCGCGCGGTGCCCCCTCCTCTGAGGCGCTCAGCCATGCCGGCCAGGGCTTTCTCGACTACGTCACGCGCCTCGTCCACGGGGATCTCGGGACCACGTCCGTGGGCGGGCCGACAAGCCGCAGGATGCCGGTCGCCGAGGTGCTGGCGACGGCCCTCCCACGGAGCCTGGGCCTCCTCGCGGTCACCCTCGGGGTCTCGACCCTGGCCGGGATCCTCCTTGGGACCCTGGCCGCCATCTCCAAGCGCAACCTGGGCGCGTCCTTCCTTCTCTTCTGCTCCATCTTGGGGGCGTCGGCCCCCAGCTTCTTTCTGGCGCTCCTCTTGCAGATCCTCGTCCTCAAGGTGACGCGGGCCGTGGGGTACTCCGTCCTTCCAGTCGGGGGCTTCGGCTGGGGCGCGGAGCTCGTCCTTCCGACGCTTGTCCTCGCTGCCCGGCCCCTGGCCCAGATCGCGCGGATCACCTTCATCAAGACCCGGGAGATCCTGGAGCAGGATTTCGTGCGCACGGCTCTCGGGAAGGGGCTGAGTTTCGGGCAGGTTCTGCGTCGCCACGTGGCGCGGAACGCGGCGATCCCCGTCCTCACGACAGCCGCCGTCTCGCTTCGCTTCGCCCTGGGGAGCCTGCCCATTGTGGAGGTGTACTTCGGCTGGCCGGGCGCCGGGTTCACCCTGCTGCGAGCCATCTCTAACCAGGACGACAACCTGACGGTGGCGCTCCTCCTCGCCCTGGCGTTGGTCTTTCTCGTCGTCCAGGTCGTCCTTGAGCTCTCCTACCCCCTGTTCGACCCGCGTCTGGGCAAGGCTGCGCTCGCGGTTGAGGAGCGCCGCAGGACTCCCCTCCGGGAGGTCCTCGCGGCGGCCTTCGACGGGGCCAAGGCTTTGGTCCTCTTCCCCTACCGCTTTCTCCGAGACGTGGCCAAGTCGGTCGCAGGTCGGCGTGCGAAGCCTCGGCGGCCGCGAATCACGATGGAAAGACCTCCTCGGAGCCTGCGCCGCTCCCTTCGAAGGCTGAACCCCTCACTGATCGTGGGGGGACTTCTCTGCTTTGGGGTCTTGGTTGTCGTCTTCTTCGGGTCCAACTTCGCTCCGCACAACCCCTATCTCACACTCAGCCTGGAGAAGGTGGACGGCGTCTACAGGGCGCCGCCCTTCGCGCCAAGCGCCCGCTTCCCTTGGGGGACGGACACCCTGGGGCGCGACCTCATGAGCCTCGTCCTCACGGGAGCGCAGCAGACCCTGCTCCTCGCCGCGGTGGCTGTCGCCGCACGCATGATCGTCGGGGTCGTGCTGGGCGCGATCGCAGGGTGGCGACGCGGCTCGGTCGCGGACCGGGCGATCGTCGGGCTCGCTCAGGTGATCACCCCGTTCCCGGTCCTCCTCCTCGCCATGCTGATCATCCTTGCAGTCGGGATCCGCCAGGGAGTCCTTCCGTTCATGATCGGCCTGTGCGTCGTGGGATGGGGGGAGCTTGCCCAGTTTGTTCGTGCCGAGGTGATCACCCTCAAGTCGCGACCGTTCGTGGAAAGCGCGCGGGCGGTCGGCATGAGCACGCCCCGCCTCCTCGCCGCACACCTGCTCCCGCACCTTACCCCATCCCTCGTGGCTCTCGTGGCGATCGAGTTCTCGTCAGTGCTGATGCTCCTCGGCGAGCTCGGCTTCCTCGGAATCTTCCTGGGCGGAGGGGCCTACGCAGAGGTCGAGATGTTCTCGCCACCTCTTCACTACTCCGACGTCCCGGAGTGGGGCGCCCTCCTCGCCAACTTCCGGCAGGGAGCGCGGGCGTACCCCTGGCTGGGGATCTCCGCGTCTCTCGCCATCTTCGTCTCGTCGTTCGGGTTCTACCTTCTGGGGGAGGGAATCCGTCGGGAGATCGAGCGGGGGCACCTCTTCCTGCGGCGGGTCTTCAACCGCTACACGTTCGCCGGCACCGCCGCTGCCGGGATCGTCTTCTACTTCCTCTCCGGGAGCCTCGGACCCGCGGGCGTCTACCGCAGGGATGCCGCCCTGTTCGACGGGGAGGGAGCGATGGCGCACGTCGAGGCTCTGACCGCGACGGAGCTCGGCGGCCGCGAGATCGGGTCGGCTGGGGCGGACGCGGCGGCGGAGTACGTCGCGCAAGAGTTCAAGCGCCTGGGCCTGCAGGCCGTGGGAGAGGCTGGCACCTACTTCCTCGCGAGCCAGGGCGGCTTCGAGAGGCTGGCCGAGGTACCGACCTTGACCCTCGACGACGGAGGCCCTGCTCTGCGCTACGAGGCGGACTTCGCGGAGTACGCGGACCGGTACCGGTGTCTGGGGGAAGGGGAGGGAGCGGTGCGCTTCGTCTCCTTTGGAGAGAACCCCACGTGGGCCGCGCTGGACGTGAGCCCCTTCAAGAGGGCCGACCTCTCGCGCGACGTGATCCTCGTCCTCTCGCGCCAGGACGCCGAGATCCTGGCGGACGCACGTTGCGCCGGGGTGCTCGTGGTGGCGAGCGACCAGGAGCTAATCGAGCGCCGCTCCATTGTCTCACCGGAGGGCCGGCCGGACTGGCACTACGTGGGACCGGAGGAGGGCGTCCTGACCAAGACGATCGATCGCGCCACGCTTTGGATCTCGGAAGGGACCGCGGAGCGAATCCTCGCCGGCTCAGGCTGGGCCCTCTCCTCCCTCCGCCGTCGCGTCCCTGAGGTGGACGCGCGGAACCCGCTCACGTTCGTCCTGCCCCATCGCGCCTCGCTCCGTGCCGTGGGCGCCGCTCACGAGAACGTACCTGTCCGTCACGTCCTCGGCTGGATCCCGGGCGTCAAGGGGAACCCCCGCGACCAACTCGACAACCAGGTGATCGTGGTCCTCGCCCAGTACGACACGGTGCCGTCCCGTCCCGGCGCGCCACCGAGCCAGGGCGCGAACGACAACGCGAGCGGAGTGGCCGTGCTCCTCGAACTGGCGCGCCTCCTGACCCAGTCGGAGTACGAGCCGAACCGAAGCGTCCTCCTCGTGGCCTACAGCGCGGCCGGCTGGGAAGGTGGAGAGCTGCGAGCCGAACCGACCGCAGGCTTCTTCCTGAGCAGGTTCTCCCTCCCGTCAAGCTTCTTCTCCATCGAGGCGGTCGTCCGGCTCAGAGGTCTGGGGCGGGGCGCCACGTCGCGCCTGACGGTCGAGACGTCCGGCGGGCTGCGGCTCTCGAACCTCTTCCGCTCGGCCGCCTCGCGGATGGGCGTCCGGATGGTCGTCACGGAGACCCCGGTCGACCTGAGGTCGGCGCTGAAGGGGAAGACGGCGTTTGAGAGTGGGGAGAAGGTGCCGGAGGCGATCCTCTCCTTCGACCGCTGGCGCGAGGCGACCAGCAAGGGAGATCCGGCAGCCGACCTTCGCGCGCAGGACCTCGAGCGTGCCGGACGCGCCGCCGCGCTGGGGCTCATGATCATGGGCCGCGAGCGCCAGTACTGAGCGGAAGCGGCGGGCTCGGGCCGGCCACGCAAGGCGTGGGCGCAGGGATCCCGCGCCCCAGACGCCTACGACGGCGGTGGACGGGCGCCTGCTCTCCGGCCTTCCTGCGCTGGACTACTTGATCCCCATCTTCTTCGTGGCCACAGGCTCGGGGAGCATGAGCCCGATCGACTCATCGGCCGTCAAGCCCCTCTCGTCGGCGAGGGTGATGAGGAGGGCGTGGGCGATCGCCAGGTGCGCGGCCTGGATCTTGCTCGACGAGGGACCCTCGGGCTTGGCGTTGCTCTTGATCACGTGGTCCGCCGCCGCGCCGAGCGGGGTGTCTGGGTTCTCCGTGATCGCGACGGTGACGGCGCCCTTGTCCCGCGCTCGTGCCAAGGCGTCGTAGACGAAGCCCGTCCCGCCTGAGGCCGAGATCCCGATCACGACGTCGCCGGGATTCACAGCCGACGCAATGTAGCGCGATAGGCCCCCCTCCTGCTCGCCGACTCCCTTGCAGAACGTGACCGGCTGCGCGTCGGCGAAGTTGTTCGTGAAGACGAGGATCGGAATCCCAGTCTCCGTGCCCTGGCCGGCCATCTCCATCGCCACAAGGGCGCTCGCGCCGGCCCCGGTGACGACGACCTTGTGCCCCGAGGCCACCTGCCGCTGGATCGCCTCCACGACCGCCTCCAATCCGGGGAGGGCCGTCTCGAGGCTGGCAAGGATCCCTTCCGCGTCCTGGCGGAGGACGCGGGCGAGCTTCTCTCGCCGCGTGGCGCAACCCGAGAGGTCGACGCTCACCATCATGGGCTTGCTGATGTCGATGACCTGCCCCACGGTGTCGATGAGCACGTACGGCCCGTACTCGTGGGTCTCGAACTCGAGGGTCGTTCCCGGGAGGTTGCTGATCGCAAGGTCCTTCCCGGTGAGACGGCTGATCAGGCTCGTCTTCCCGCTGTTGAACACCCCGAGGACGGCGATCCGGTCGCCCGGCGAGAACGTGCCTTCGATCTTGCGCTCGATGAGGTCGAGGCCGACACCACGTCCCACCGCGGCAGGGACGGCTCTCTCTCCCACGGCCTCCTCCACCCGGTGCAGGTCGTCCTCGGTAGAGAGGTCCATCTTGTTCGCTACGCAGAAGGAGCGGATTCCCGCCTCGGCGACCGCGTTCAGGAAGACACGCATCGTGCTCGTCTGCGGATCGACCATGTTGATCATCACGATGGCGCCGGTCGGCCGAACGCGCTCGAACGGCGTCGAGACCTTCTTCAAGACACGACTTGAGCTCACGCTCTTCCCTCCCTAGGAAGGGGTCCGCGACAGGGCAGGCGGGCAGACGCCCGCATCCCCGTCTCGGGACCCCGGACTTGGCACGGCCGGTCCGCTTGTCCCGCCGGTCGCCCGGCGGCTTTCGCGACCCGGTCCATGGGAGGGAAGGAGAAGGGCTGTGCCGGCCCTGGAGGCATCCGCTGATCTCTCGATCTTCCCCGGCTGGACCGCCGGGTCAGCCCCGCCTTGCGGCAGGGAACCTCCACCTCGTCAGCTGGAAGGGGACCCTTCCAGCCCGTGCGCTTTTCCGTCCCCTCGCACTCCGACTCTCTTCTCTCGCGCATCACCTCCCCATCTGCCATTCTAGGGGCTGAGGCGACGCCGTCAAGGGCGTGGGTCATTGGCCGCTGAGAAGACGTCGTGTCGGCCCACGGGACGCGGTAAACTCCGTCGCGAGGCCGACCAGGGTCGGGCATGGCCCTCGGCGGAGCGCTCGCGGGAAAGGAGCGGAGTATGGCCGAACAGGGCGTCACCCCACGGAGCGAGGACGACGCACGCTGGTACAACGATGTGGTCCTGAAAGCGGATCTCGCCGACTACGCGCCGGTCCGCGGCTGCATGATCATCAAGCCGTACGGCTACGAGCTGTGGGAGGGGATCCAGGCCGGCCTCGACCGCCGCTTCAAGGCGACCGGCCACCGGAACGCCTACTTCCCGCTCCTCATCCCGATGAGCTTCATCCAGAAGGAGAAGGAGCACGTGGAGGGGTTCGCCCCGGAGCTCGCCGTCGTCACCCACGGGGGCGGCAAGGAACTCGAGGAGCCTCTTGTCATCCGGCCGACCTCGGAGACGGTGATTGGCCACGCCTTCGCCGAGTGGATCCATTCCTACAACGACCTCCCCCTCCTCCTGAACCAGTGGGCGAACGTCGTGCGCTGGGAGATGCGGCCGCGCCTCTTCCTGCGAACCCTTGAGTTCCTGTGGCAGGAAGGGCACACCGCGCATGCGACTGCGGAGGAGGCGCAGGAGGAGACGATGCGCATCCTCGACCTGTACGCCGACTTCGCGCGCAACGAGGCGGCGATCCCCGTCATCCCGGGGAGGAAGAGCGAGAAGGAGAAGTTCGCCGGGGCCGTAGCCTCGTACACGATCGAGGGGATGATGGGGAGCAAGTGGGCCCTCCAGTGCGGGACGTCGCACAACCTTGGCCAGAACTTCGCCCGGGTCTTCGACATCAAGTACCTCGATCGCAAGAACGAGCTTCAGCACTGCTGGACGACCTCGTGGGGGGTCTCCACGCGAATGGTCGGGGCGATCATCATGGCCCACGGGGACGACAAGGGGCTCCGGCTCCCTCCCCGCCTCGCCCCGATCCAGGCGGTCCTTGTCCCTATCTTCAAGACGGAGGCAGAGAAGCCGGCCCTCCTCGAGGCGATCGCGAGGCTTCGCGACGCCCTCGCTGCGGCCGGCATCCGCGTCCACGCTGACCTGCGTGAGGGGCTGACCCCTGGCTTCAAGTTCAACGACTGGGAGATGCGCGGCGTCCCCGTGCGGATCGAGGTGGGACCGCGCGACCTCGCCCAGGGGACGGTCGTCTGCGCCCGGCGCGACCTTCCCGGGAAGGACGGGAAGACGACGGCCGCGATGACGGAGATCGTCCCGGCGGTGACCCGCCTCCTCGGCGAGGTCCAGGCAAACCTCCTCCGCCAGGCGGAGGCGTTCCGCGACGCGAACCTGCACGAGGCGGGGTCCTACGGGGAGCTCGCCGAGATCGTCAAGGACGGCTGGGGTCTCCTCTGGCACTGCGGGACGGCAGAGTGCGAGGGCCGGATCCAGGAGGAGACGAAGGCCTCCTCGCGCTGCTTCCCCCTCGACCTGAACCCGGAGTGGCACCCGGCAGGGAGGACGTGCGCCGTCTGCGGGAAGCCGGCCCAGGGGCGGGCCTACTTCGCCCGGGCGTACTGATGACCCCGGCCGGACAGCTCAGGAAAGCTGCGCCGGCGCACCCCAAAGAGGGTCAGACCGTGCTGTCGTCCTAGGAAGCAGGCCAGACCCCGAATAGGGCTCCGCCCCACGGTTCGAGGTAGCGGACGGTCTCTGTCCACTGACCCCAGAGGAAGTCCGCCCCGTCGTAGGTCATCGTTCCGGCGTCGAGGTCCGCAAGGAAGGTTCCAGGAACCAGGAGCGAATCGCCTGCGGCGCTGATGCTGCCATCCGCGTTGTAGGTCACGAAGCGCACGGTGAGGTCGCGCCCTTCACCGATCACCTGAAGCTTCCCGAGGCGTCCCTCGTTCGTGCGGTAGAGGACGACCGTTCCGACGGGCAGGAGTTTCCCGACGTCGCTTCCGCTAATCGGGACCGCGGAGAGGCCTCCAGCACGGGTGAGGATCTCTCCGAGACCGATTCCGTCGAAGACGGTTTCTAGCACGGGGGACATGCCTCCGGTCGCGGTCACGAGCCGCGTGTCAAGGCTTCCCAGGCCGCGGGTGGCCAGGGCGAACGGCTTCGAGGAACCCTTGGCGAAGCCGCTGTGGTAGAGAGTCTCCTCCGTCGCCTCCGCTCGCTGCGCGAAGTGGCTGTAGAACGCCATCGCCTCCTCGGAAAGGAGGCCGTCGCGCGAGACGATGACCGTTGCGATTCGGAACCGATGAGCGCTGTGCTCGGCGTCCGGCACGCGCGGACCGAGGCGACGGACGATGTCCTGGACCGTCACCGTCTCCAGACGGCCGCACCAGGTTCCCCCGTCGCCGAGTAGGGAAGAGGTCCTGGCCGCGCGTTCCGCGCGGGAAGACGTAGTGCGTGCCGACCTCACCCGCGGGCAGGAGCCCCATCAAGTAGAGGTCGAGATCGGTGAAGACCGCCGGGTCGACCCGCTGGGCCAGGGCCGCGCCGCCGGAGACCGGGGTGACGAGGCAGGGGAACTGGAGGCCTTGCCCATATCCCTCGTCAGAGAACCCCATGATCCCGCTCGCGAGGTCGGAGAGAGGTCAGTGCGGGATCGCGTAGTTCAGCGGGGCCAGCGGGAGGAAGTTGATCCACTGGTGCCCCAGTTCGTGGAGGTAGGCCGGCTCCGCCCCGTCGAACATCCCGGGGATGGGGAAGACGGTGATGCCAAGGAGGCGACCGACGCTTCCGTAGCGCCCCGTCTCGTCGAAGGGCTGGATCCCGATCCCGCGTACCTCGCTCTTCACCCCGAAGTGGAAGCGGTTGCGGAAGGGCGCCGGGACGCTGATCAGGTTCAGGAAGTCGAACTCGTCGGGGAAGAGCCCGTAGAAGCGCCTCGTCACGGCTTCGATGTCGAACCCCTCCGCGAGGACGAAACCCGGGACGACGAGGTTCACCAAGTAGTCGCTTCTCTGGGCGTCCGGGGCCAGGGGTGCCACCGGGGAGTCCGGGACCTCGCTCGTCAGGATGTCAGCGAAGACGTTCGCCCGGCTGGCGCGTCGTCCCCTGGTAGACGTCCAGGAAGCCGACCTCGGCGCGGAGGACATCATCGGGCCGCAGGAGGGAGGTGATCTCGGGCACGGAGAGGGTCACCGTGTAGATCCCGTCTCCCCGGATGCGGTCCCCGCCCGTTCCCCCGTCGTCGCGGAGGGCGCGCTCGCTCGTGGTGCCGCTTGCTGCGTTGAGGACGAGGACGACGCGCGTAGGGGAGCCGCTGACCCGCGCCTCGTACAGGACCGGATCCGCTCGGTCGATCGGGACGATCAGGGGGACGAACTGAGCTGAGACGACCGACGGGGAGGCCCCTGTCGCGACGCTGAATGTGGCGAGGGCGAGGGTCCAAAGCACCGCGCAGGCCAACCGACGTGGCATCTTTCCTCCTTTCCCTCTGCCGAGAGTACCGCGGGGAGGGCACGTGCCTAGCGGAGCCGCGGCGGGGCTACTCCGTTCGGACGAGGAGGACGTCACCGAGTGTCGCGCGCCACGCGGCGAGGCCGCCGTCGAGAGCGACGGTTTCTCTCATCCCGAGCGTCTCGGCGAGGGTCTTTGCCGGCGCGACGCCCTCGCCTGCCTCTCCGTACAGAACAATCGTGATGTCCTTGGGCAGGGAGACGGCAAGGCTTGTGAGGTCCCCCGCGGAAGAGTTCACCGCCCCGGCCAGGTGTGCGGCGGCGAAGTCCGCTTCGCTCCGGAGATCGACGAGCACGGTGAAGATGCTGTACAAGTCTCGCACGTCGATGGAGAGAAGCTCCGGGGCGCTCGTCCTCGCGGCGGCCGAGGGGGCGAGGAAGCTCTCGGAAGCGGGGCCGGAGGTCGTGGTCAGGGTGAGGTAGGTCGCCGCCCAGGCGGCGTACCCGCCGTCCAAGGAGAAGACCTGCGGGATCCCGGCAGCCCGGAGGGCCGCGACGGCCGTCGGGGCAAGAGTGCCATCCAGGTCATAGACGACGATAAGAGCGTCCTGAGGGAGCGTTCCGGCCCAGGAGGCGAGGTCGGCGTACGGGGAGCTCATCGCCCCGAGAATGTGCCCACCGGCGTACTCAGCCTGCGTCCGCAGGTCGAGGAGGAGGGAGTAGTCCTTGGCGAGGTCCGCGGGAGCGACCGCGGAGGACGTCTTCTCGGGGACGGTCGCCTTCACGATCATCCGGAGCGGCGAGGCGGGGTCGTTCGAGCTGACGTTCACCGTCCTCGTGACCGTTCCGACCGCGGGGACGTGGAGCGTCACGGCAAGGTCGATCTTCTCTCCCGGGTTCAGGGTGTACGGGGTGGTGAGGGGAGCCGTGGTACAGTCGCAGCTCGTCGTCACCGCGCTGATGATCAGAGGCTCATCCCCGGTGTTCCGCAGGACGAACGTGTGGGTGTTCGCCGATCCGCTCTCGACGATCCCGAAGTCCCAGACCGCTTCGCTGACCGAGAGCTGCGGCGCCGCAAGGGCGGCCAACCCAAGGCCGAAGACCCCTACGACGGAAGCGACGATGGCCGTCCTCGCTTACGCTGTCATTGCCCATCCTCCTTTGGCACGGCGGCCCGTGCCCCCCGCCGCTGGCGTGTCTGAAGGATACCCCACCGGACTCCAGCGGCGCTGTCTGCAGCTGCATTCACCCGCCGGTCTCGCGCTTGACGTCCAGGGCCGGTCGCGGTATCGGAGGAGTGCATGCTTAAGGAGGAGCGATGGAGAAGCGTGACCTCGTGAACGAGAGGAAGGAGCTGTACGCCCCTCCCAAGGGGAAGTTCGTCCTGGTCAACGTCCCGGAGATCCCCTTCCTCAGGGTGGACGGGGAGGGGAGCCCTGGCTCATCGCCCGGGTTCCAGGAGGCGATCGGGGCCCTCTACTCGGTCGCCTACACGCTCAAGTTCACGTCCAAGAAGGAGCGTGGGCTCGACTGGAAGGTGGCGCCCCTCGAGGGTCTCTTCTCCGCCGGCGAGGACGGGGCCCTCCAGATGGGCACTCAGCAGGGCTGGCGCTGGACGCTCCTCCTCCCGCAGCCGGAGTTCGTCACGCGGGAGGACGTCGCCCGCGCCGTCGAGGTGGCCGCCCAGAAGAAGCCGAACCCCGCCTTGGTGAGGCTTCACCTCGAAGCCTTCCGCGAGGGTTTCTCTGTCCAGACCCTCTACGTCGGCGCCTACGCCGACGAGGGGCCGACGATCGCTGCGTTGCACGCCCACCTCGGGAAAGAGAGCTACGTCCCCAACGGGCGGCACCACGAGATCTACTTGAGCGATCCGACGCGCACGGCACCGGAGCGTCTGAGGACGGTCCTTCGCCAACCGGTGCGGAAGGCCTAGCGCGAGGGCCCGCGCCACGGCGGTGAACCCGCCGAAGGGCGCCTTGGCGACTCGCCTTGGGACTCGGGGCTCAGTCCTTGGTCCGGTCGTCCCGTATCACGAACCCGTTGCGCACGACGAGGCGAAGGTCGCGCAGGGCGCCGACGAGGTCGGCCAGTGGGTCGCCACCGATCGCGATCAGGTCGGCTGCCTTGCCGACCTCCAGGGTTCCAACCTCGTCCTCAAGGCCGCAGACGAAGGCGGCGTCCCGCGTCGCGACGACGAGGACCTCCATCGGAGTCATCCCCGCGGCGAGCATCCACCTGACTTCGGTCAGGGGAGTGCCGAGGTCGAAGAGAATCTGGTACCCCCCGTAGTCCGTCCCGAGGGCGACGGTCCCGCCGGCCCGGTTCGCGTCGGTGCTCGGCCCGTACCCCGTCCCGTGACGGCGGTCGACACCGTGCCAGAGGTCGAGCGTCGGGATCCAGACGACGCCCGCGTCGGCGACCCTCTCGATGAGGCCGGCTGGAGGCTCGTCGTAGATCATGTGGCCCAGCTCGTCGACGCCGGCGTCGAGCGCCATCTGGACGTGGCTCGCCCGGCTCATGTGGGCGGAGTCCCAGGCCCCGCGCGCGTGGGCCGCCTCGACGATTCCTTCGACGATGTCCTGCGGGATGAGCGGCCAGGAACGAGTGGCCAGGCGGTCCTCGATCCCGATCTTGATGAGGTCTGCTCCCGCTTCGAGGAGCCGCGCCACCTCCGCCTCCCCTTCCTCTCGGGAGGCGACGCCCAGATAGCCGTGCCCACCCGGGGTCGTGAGCATCGGGCTCGCGCCGACCAGGCGCGCACAGCGAGGCTCGTTGCGGGTCGCGTCGGCGAGGGCGTAGAGGACCTCGAGCTCGTTCGAACTGCCGGTCCGCGCGCCCAGGTCGCGCACGGTCGTCACCCCTCCCTGGGCCCACCCCTCGGGGACCCGCGCGTCGTACACGTCGTGGACGTGGGTGTTGACTAGTGTCACGTCCCGTTAGTGGCTGTGCGGATGGGGCGAGATGGGGTATGCTGTGGCATGCCACCACGAGCAGCGACAGTGACGTTGAGTCCTGAGGAGCGGAAGATCCTGGAGGCGTGGGCAGCC
>Ga0315274_10000096_pt1 | contig 125184 bp, 98 predicted proteins | sample YL17G02_20_MG_FD_203700 | JGI IMG/M metagenome (GOLD analysis project Ga0315274, IMG submission 203700) | Sediment microbial communities from Yellowstone Lake, YNP, Wyoming, USA - YL17G02_20 | ecosystem: Environmental > Aquatic > Freshwater > Lake > Sediment | place: USA: Wyoming | collected...
TATATTAGACTATCGAGATTTCAAAAAGGGTTAATGAATTAGTCTCCAAGATAAATATTTTGACTATTTCCAGAAATATTGCTTCACTGCTTTTAATATTTTTGCACAGCCTCCTAGCCCCGCACTAATAGTATATTGACATCTCATACCCACTATATATAGGGGTATCCCTTGACATTTAAGGAGAACAGAAATTACGATAAGTATTGATAAATTAGCAAGATAGTGAAATTTTACCTTACAATTGAAAGAATCAGAAGAAATGACTCATTTTTACCAAGATTTCGCCTGTAAAGTTAAGTCGGATACTATAAATATTTTCGCCATCACCCAAACCTCTGCAATCAAGGTCAGGTTTAATTTTTAGATTGCGTTACTGCTAATCTCTTCGCAAGGACAAAAAGGTCGCTTTTATGCTGTTTTCAATTCCGATGTGCAATTAGGACAACGGGTTGCTTTAATCGGTATAACGGAAAAGCAAAACGGACAATTCTTAGTAGTGGACATCGCAAGGGGAATTTCTTTTTGTCGTTTAAGCTTGTTAATATTACGAACCATAATGAAAATTGCAAAGGCGACAATCAAGAAATTCACAAGCGCATTTACGAAAAGACCATAGTTGAAAGTGACCGCACCAGCCGCTTTGGCAGCCGCTAAAGAAGTGAAGGGGCCGGTGTCTTTACCGTGTTTTAGCACAATGAAGAGATTAGAAAAATCAAGTTTCCCAAGAAGCAATCCAATCGGCGGCATTATAATATCGTTAACAAATGATGAAACGATAGTGCCAAAAGCCGCCCCGATTATGATTCCGACTGCCATGTCAATCACATTGCCGCGCATGGCAAATTCTTTGAATTCTTTGAACATATTAAACCTCCTTTTGATAGCTCATATTGCTATCGCTCAAATTAATTTATAAGTTAATCCTAAAGCTAATCCTTCTTTTAGCCTGGTTCCAGTAGCAATTTCTTTATCATAGAGTAGTTGAACATATAGATTAACCATCAGATATTTGGTAATACTCGCTGCAAAGATATTTTCCCAATTCACGTCAGGATATTTCCAGTAGTTCTCATTAGGTAGTCCTTGGAGTTGGCTGGCTTTAGAATAAAACACCGCCTGAAATATAGTAAGCTTACTGGTGTAAGTGATTCGTTCATTGGCAAGCGGGGTTTTGAAATCGGTCACGAAATCTAAACCTCCATAGTTACTGGTTTTAGTCTCTCGGGTCGCGCCAACCAGTGCGTCCCGATTTATTAACTGTTTCAAACCAAAACCAAAGCGAGAGCTCAATTCGCGTTTCTCCTGCTTAATAAAAACCCGGGCAATACCAAGCGCCTCAGTTAATGTGATAGGATTAATGAATCGACCCATCGTAGTATCGCTGTTATCAAAAAATTGGGATTCGAGTCGGGCTGAAGCAAACGGGTCAACAAATCCGCCTAAAGTGAAGCGTAAAACTGATTCAAAATCAATCAAGTCAGTTGATTTTAATGGTCCAGTCCATTTTTTTGTCGAACCGGTGTCTTGTTGTTGCGTATAAGTTTGGCCATAAGAAAGCTTGAGGGTATTCTTGTTATTAATTTTCGGATGAAGCTGCTTCTCAGCTAAGGAATTAGAGGTGAAAGCCCAAGAGAGAGTGCCAAGTTCACCACCAACCCAATTGTTACTATAGGCATTCTGATTCAACATTAAGTTTGCATCAACCGATAAATTCCAAGGTGTAGCAAAAATTGGTAGGGTTCCACAAAGGGTAAGAATAAAAAAGTGTTTCATTAAAACCTCCTTGGTTTATTTAATTTTAAGAATGGATAATCAAGAATAGATATGAACATATTAATACTTTACTGACCCTAATTTACCAAAAATAGGTATGATGTCAATAGATGGTAAATTAAAAAAGTCCTTTGCTTCATAACGAAATACGAATTATTTGGGACCGAGCAATGAGCTAGAGATATTGTACTTATTTGACACGGGAAAGGCTTCACGAAAACTAAAAAGCTTTATCGATTCGAGATTAGTGTTTGTCCAAATTACCTACCCGGCAGCACCTATTACACAGAAATAAACTCCGGATAGTTTATACTCTCTCCAAATGGGACATCCGCCGCAAATACAACCTTTCTTATCGAACTTGCAATCGGTCTTTCCTTTAGCACAGAAAAACAAATGCATTTTTTCTTTCATACATTTATTATAAGTTGGACAGCTGGGGCAAATACATTTCATCATGTTTTCTTCAGTCTCAGGAACCTTCATTATTCCTCACCACCTTTCTTTGTCATATTCAACTAATCCATGATTTTGAAGAGCTAAAAGCATTTTTCTTGCTTTCTTCACTTTAATTAGCTTTATTATCGTATTTCCAGTCGGTACACTTAATTTTTCTTACTGAATTTACTGCATTCAATACATTTTCCGCAAGAAGTTTTGCTTCTTCAAAATAGCAGTCAATCAATACAAGTTCCTTGTCTTTATAAGTTGAGTCGCATATTGAGGACATTGCGTACATATTGCTGAATGGTGGAAAAAGCATTCCATAGTGATTCAGGGTCATGAACATATTGGATATAGCCATCCCGGCTCCTTCTTCATGACCAACGGTTATAATTCCTGCAACCTTACCCAAAAATCTTCTCAGCATACCAGTACCTGGTACATTGTAATCCGCGGTCAGTTCAATAAATTTCATGTGTTTAATATTAAGTTCTTTGTCCTTTGGCGCTTGCGGATTAGCTGGCTTCAAACTCCCATCAAGGCTTATGCATCGGTCGATGAAAGTCTTCATTAATGTAGAGATATTAAAATTATTCACTGGAGTGGCAAAAATTATTGCATCTGCCGAAAGGATTTTGTCATAAAGTATATTGCTCATATCATCTCCTCGTGGAGTGCCTTTTGGGTAGCATGAACAGTAAAAATGACATTGTGTATTAACTGTACAATAGCACGCTCGGCAATGTTCTATCCGGTAGTCTCTTAATTTAATTAGCTCAGTTTCGGAACCTAATTTTTTACAATGTTCAAGACAAATCTCAAGCAGTTTTTCAGAATTTGGGTCCTCTTGCGCCATATCAAATTTTCCTCTTGCCGAACCGGAAACTCCAAGAACTTTTATTTTTTTATTCTTTCTTTGTCCCATTAGCTTTGCCTCTTGAATCATTTCTTTTTGGATTTGTTTGAATCTTTTCAATGTTTTGAAATCGATATTAAGAGTCTTCATTAACTCTCTATCAGATAACTTTTTGTTTTTCATTTTAATCGATTTTAATAATTTTCTTAACGCAGTCAAGACTTTCGACTTCTTCTGAATTATAAATTCATAAATAATCTTGTTTTTGTTTATTCAGTTTTTAAGCCAACTTCATTAAGTATCAAGGTAAACCAATCCGGTTTAATAACATTATAATTAGGAACTTATTGACTTTGAACTGCTTAAGTTTAAAATTAACTCTATGGAATTTTTTGGGAAGAAATTGAAGAAGACGCTGCGGTTGACAAAGAAAAAGCTTAATGTTTAAGTTTATCTCAGATAAATCAAAGTAAAGGAGAACCTATGAAACATTTGATACTGTGGCTTATGGCGCCATCTGGATTTTTAACTGTTTTATCATTGCTGTTTGTAGTGTTTATTAGTCCACATCTGTTAAAATTCAAGTACGGTTTCAAAATCCATCGGATAACTGGGTTTGTAACCATTAGTTCCGGGATTCTACACGCTATAGTAACTATATATATAAAGTATTTTATGTCTTGATAAGGAGGTTAATAATGAAACTTTCATTATTTGCCAGCGGAATTATTGGATTGTTCATTATGGTCAGCCCGCTTTCCGCAACCGTGCCTGACAGCGTTGGCCTCAGTTTTGATACCACCGAACACATATTAAAAGTCAGAGTATTTCATCCTGTGAAGAATACTATTGATCATCATATTGCCAAAATATTGGTCGTTCTGAACGGTAAAGAGATTATCACTCAGCAGTTTAATAACCAGACTAACAAGGGAGAGCAGGACGTCGCTTATACAATAATTGATGCCAAACCCAGTGATAAAATATCAGTGAACGCGATCTGTAGTATCTTTGGTAAAAAAACTGGGATTCTCACATTGCCTTCTTCGAATTCTGGTAGTGGTAAGTAAAGGAATTAAAATAATGGGGGTATAAATGAAACGATTTCGAGTTTTCTTTTTATTATTGTTAATCATTGCTGCGCCGATGACATTTGCCTGGGAAGAGGATATGCTTAACCTTAAAGTACCAACCAATCTCAAAGCAGGTTCAATCGTGGTTGATATTGAACATCGGTTATTAATTGGATTCAACGGTGCTAACTTTGATCTTGTACTGAGAGGAGTGATTTGGTCGAAACTCGAGCTTTACAGCTCTTATGCAAAATATATGTACAATCCAAGAGATAACACAAAAAATGAATTCACAATCGGTGCCAGTTATGCTTACTTCTTGCCCAAGATCTTAAGAGGTCAGGTTGATGTCCAGTTTTATAATTACGAGGAATTAACCAATAATAGTAAGCAGAATCTTTTTTATCAACTTTCGCTGCAGAGCGAACCAATACTGAAGACTTTCATACCAGTGGTCAACGTCGCCTATGATGGTGATAACCAACGATTTGGTTATGGCGCTGGTTTCAATATTGGATTCAACATCAGCTTTGGTCCAATTCAACGGCTTAGCTTGATTGGTGAGTATTTCCCGATATTCAACCGTAATAGCACCATGCTGGGCTCAAAGAACTGTTTTGCCGCCGGACTGGTACTCGGGACTTATGGTCATCATTTCATGTTTTTGTTGGGTAATAGCCTTGAAATGGGTGGTCGGCGCCTGATGCTGGGCGCACCGAAAAATACTATGTATTTCGGGTTCAATATCCAGCGGTTTTTGGACCTGAAGACTTGGTAATATAATCAAGTAAAGGAGAGAAAATGAGAAAAGTAATTTTTGTATTAATGATTGTTGTTTCTTTGGTATTACTTTTTGCGTTCGCTTGCAAAAGCCCTGCGGAAAATCCATCAGCAAAACATCAGGTGAATATGGAAAATTTCGTCTTCGTGCCCGAATCATTAAGCATCGGTGTAGGTGATACGATCGTGTGGATTAATAAAGATGCGGTTTCCCATACTACCACCAGTGGTGACACCGGTGTCTCGAATGGGGTGTGGGATTCTGGTGTGATGGCGCCGGGTGATTCTTTCAAGCATGTATTTCCAATGACTGGGAACTTTCATTACTATTGTTCACTGCATTTCAGTATGGGGATGACAGGACGCATTATTGTGCGTTAAGAAATAACAATAAGTGAATTATCATTAGTCGAGGAGGACAAAAAGGAGGTTTATATGAAAAGGATTAATATCCTATTACTACTGTCCTTGTTTTTATCATTAGTCTCTGCAACAACAGTTCCGGTAAGCATAGTGGAATACCAATTTATTCCGGACACCGCCCAAGTAGTTCAGGGTGATACCATTGTCTGGACCAACAATGGTGCTTTCCTTCATACATCAACCAGTGGAATTAATGGTGTTTGGGATAGTATTTGGGACTCAGGAACCTTGAACCCTAGCCAATCTTATTCCCGGGCATTTGTTGATGTGGGAAATTTTTCCTATTTCTGCCGGTTCCACTATTTACTTGGAATGCACGGACTAGTGCAAGTTCGGTCGGCTGGTATCGACAATGATGTGTGCTCAGCGGTTGAGCCGGCTAAAGAATTAGAAAATTATCCGAATCCATTTCGCATTGCTACCCAGATTACTTACTCGCTTAATTTGCCGGGCAGAGCATCACTGAGAATCTACAGCGCATCTGGAGAATTGGTCAAGACTACTGTTCGCGAGCAGGCAGCTCCGGGCAAATACTCGATAGTCTGGGACGGCAAAGATGATAAAAACCAAAAGGTTGCAAACGGTGTTTATTTCTGTCACTTAAACTCCGATAATATGGAGGTAATGAAAAAACTTTTGAGATTGAAATAAAGTTATTATCGGCGTTTATTTTAGACGGGTTTTTAAATATCGAGATTAGCTTTTAACTGGAGGCTAAATGAATTACCAAAAAGAGAAAGATTATATTTCATACTGTGGTTCGTATTGTAAACAGTGCGATTGGTTTACCGGAAAAAATCGAAAAATATTTCAAGCGGCAGCGGATTCTTTAGAACTTTTCGGCTTCAAGAAATTACTTAAAGACAAAGTTGATATAAAGAACCTGAAACGTGGCTTAAAAATCATGGCTAATTCGAGTATTTGTCCAGGTTGCAAGGCAGAAGCAGACCGATTGCCCACCGAAGATAGATGCAAAATTAGGCAGTGCGCAATAGCTAATGAAGTTGAATTGTGCTCTACATGCAGTAACTTTCCATATGCAAAGTTCTCAAATCCAATCCGGGGGTAATAAAGTTTGGTTGTATTGGAAATCTTAAGATGATAAAAAATAAAGGATTAAAATACTGGGTAAATAAACAGTGGAAAGAATATATAAGAACTTAACGGGGTAATATTGTCCTAAGAGTCGAGCCGCTAATCGAACCGTTTGATGACAGAAATTGTCAGGGTTGAAACTCGAGAGCAATTAGTTCAAGCTAAAGAATTATTTAAGGAATATGCTACTTCACTTGGTTTTGACCTCGCCTTTCAGAATTTTGACAAGGAATTTGCTGAGCTACCGGGCGATTATGCTTCACCCGAAGGAAGATTATTACTTGCTTTAAAAGATAACGAAATAGTCGGTTGTGTTGGATTAAGAAAATATACTCCCGGTATATGTGAAATGAAAAGAATGTATATTCGGGAAAAATTTCGTGGTAAAGGAATTGGGCGAAAACTTGCCGTCAAGGTAATTGAAGAAGCTAAGAAAATTGGGTATAAAGAGATGCGTTTAGATACCGTCCCATGGATGAAAGAAGCCATTGCTCTTTATACTTCCTTAGGTTTTATCGAAATTGAACCTTACCGGTTTAATCCGAAACCTGGGTCAAGATACTTTTCTTTGAAAATATAAAGAGAGGTTTAACCAGATTTCTTGAATAAATCTCTCGATTAAGACCGAGAGATAAATCTAATTTTTGTCGCAATACTTAAACCTTGGATTATCAAGCACTTAAAAATATAAATTGATTACCACAATTTTGTCACAGAATATTCAGTAAAAACTCGTTTTATAAGTACTTGTTTATCAAAATGATATGATTCTAATAGCTGGCATAATAAATGCTACTATATAAATGGTTTAACTAGGAGGGTGATTTGTTTAGGGGTTCAGAGAATATAAGTTCTGTTGACAATTTAACTTGCACGCTAACAGAGAGTTTAAAAACTCTAAAATCAGTTCAGTATCAAAATCTTTTTCAAAATCTACCGACTCCGGCTTTAGTGCTTGACCTACGTAATCAAGTGGTGGTCTGTAATGAAGAGTTTGAACAGTTTTCCGGATATCGGTTTAAAGAAATCATTGGGCATGATTTGATAGAAGTTATCATACCGCATGATGCACTGGAACCAGCCAAATTTCTTTTTGGCAAACTCCTTTTGGGGGAAAAGGTAAGAGATAAGCAATTGATAAAGATAAAAGACGGTTCGGTTTTGGAAGTAATAATAAATGGTGTGCCACTATTGCAAAAAGAGGACCAAGTTGGTGTACTCGTTATTATGAACCGATTATTTCCAGCCGAAAATGATTTTTCCATGGATTTTGAACGTTTAAAAAGGTTGACCGAGATTAGTCAGTTGGTGGGTGCGATTGGGCACGAATTACGTAATCCACTCTGTATTATTAAAAATTCCGCCTATTTAGTAGATAAGCGTTTGAGAGGTAATGAAAGTGAAGAGAATAGAAAATATCTGGCGATAATTCGACGTGAAGCGGAAATGGGAAATAAGATAATTGCAAATCTATTGCATTTCATCCGTAAACGAGAGCCGCAAAAGCAATGGATTGACCCAATGAGACCGATTAAAGAAATTCTAATGCGTTACCCTTTGCCGGAGAATGTTACATTAGATTTAAACAATAATTGTCAGGGAATTCAAATATCGATCGACCCAGACCAAATTGAAGTAGTCTTACTGAATCTAATCACTAACGCGGTCCATGCCATGCCCACCGGTGGGAAGCTTGAGATTAGTTTGAATATGGAGAACAATCTTTTTGCTTATCGAATTGCCGATTCGGGCTGTGGTATTCCCGAAGACGAAATGAGCATGGTTTTTAAGCCATTTTTTTCCAATCGGCGCAATGGTATCGGATTAGGATTAACCATAACTAAACAATTAGTTGAGGCGAATCAAGGCAAAATATCAATTCAAAGCAAAGTTGGTTGCGGGACATCATTCGATATCGAGTTTTCTAATCTAATGCCGGCATGAATAATCCCTTAAAGATATTAATCGTTGATAACGATAACTGCATGTTAGAAGTTTTTTCCGATTTTCTTAAAAGTGAAGGTTATATTGTTAACTGTGCAGGCAGCGGACGAGAAGGGATATTAAGGATGAGCTCGAATTCCTATGATATTGTTTTTCTTGATATGTTGATGCCGGAGCTGAATGGGGTTCAGACCTTCCAAATGATAAAAAGCAATGGCTATAATACAACGGTGGTCATGATGACCGCTTATGCCTATTCCGAATTAATTGACCAGGCTAAAATGATTGGAGTAAGCTTAATCATTCTTAAACCATTCGATTTTTATCACATTGGTCGGTTCCTAAAGGAGTTTTCGGCTAGTTCTGGACTTAATCAAAATACCTTAATTCAGTTAAGGCAAGCTTTAGACTATCGAATAGCGTAAATTATGGAAGACAATTTAATTAATAAGAGCTTGGATAAACCGAAGAAAATCCTTTTGATTGACGACGAATTGGATATGCTTACGGTTAATAGTGCATTATTAGAAAGTCATGGTTATGAGGTTTTTCTGGCTAAAACTGGATTTGAAGCTTTGGAAATAGTAAATAGAAATCATCCGGATTTAATTATTTTAGATTTAATGATTCCCGGAATTGACGGCTATCAAATCTGTGGTATGTTGAAACGGGATAAGCGTTATTTATCGATTCCAGTCGTTATCCTATCTGCTCGATTTAGTGAGCAAGATAAGAAGATGGCAAAGGAAATTGGAGCTAATGATTATATTACAAAACCATTTGAACCTAAGACTCTTTTGTCAAAAATTTCTTCGCTCTTGGATAATTCAAGAAACGGGCAGAAAACATTAATCGGACAGTCAAAATTATTATGAGTTGAAGATTAAATTACAAGGGGGTGTGAATGAACGGGGAAGAAAAATTTTCTGATTTTGGTAAAAATTACTATCTTAAGCACATCCACTTAATACGGGGCTTTTGTTTTCGTTGCACTGAGGCGTTAACCAAAAGAGACCTCGATTCAGCTAATTTCTACCAATCCAGGGCTAATCGGATAGTAAAGGGGATAAACCCTTTCGTTAAGTACCTTAACGAACAAGACCGAAAATTTTTACTTGATACTAAAGACCGATTGGAAAAAGTTTTTTCCAGGGTTGCGTCCTCTTTCCAAAACGGTGAAATCAATTCGGTCAGCAACCTTATTGACGAGATAATTGTCGATACACTTGATTTGGAAAAAGATGTCGCAGGAATTAGTTTAGCCCAATTAAGCAAGATAGTTTTAATGGAAAATAACCATGTTAATAACGACCGGATAGCTAAAGTTAGGTAAAAGGGAGGAGAAATGAATAATGGCTCAGAAAAACTTACCGTCCGAGCTAAAGAATACGTTAGTAAGTATATGCACGAGTTACGGGGTATTTCCAAGTCATTTCTGCAAACAAACGAAGGAGATGGAAAAAATGGTGCTCGGGCGCAACTTTTACGTCTGAGAAAACTGACTGACCGAATGGATTCGGATAATTTCAATGCCCGTGACCGGAAATTTGTTTTAGAAGCAAAAGAGATACTGCTGCCATCTTATGAACAAGCAATAAAATATTTTAATCAAGGTGATTGGTTTGTTGCCCGCCAAGTAATTGAAGATGCGATGGTTGATACTTTAACGATTGAAAGTGTCACCTTGGGTTGGCATGAACCCGAGACTTCAGGAACCAGAAGTCTCTGAGAAAGCTTTTTCGGCTTCTTTGCCTTTAATTAGTAGCCGTGAATTTCTACAATTTTCGGCTACTACCTAAGTTTTTTCTTATGGCGGTCCGCTTTCCGGCGTTTCTTAAATTTATGGCGCTTTATTTTTCGTAATTTTCTTTTTCTACCACAAGGCATTTTTTCCTCTTTTTCTAATAAGTTAGCTCGACGAAAGAAAGTTGTTTATTGTGAACTTCCTTTGGCAATCGTTGCTTTTAATAAACGGGAAGCTTTGAATACCGGGACCCGACGTGTGGGAATATGTACCGGCTCCTTAGTCTTAGGGTTACGTGCGAGTTTTGGTTTACGTAGCTTGGTATTGAAGATACCAAAACCACGGATTTCAATACGATTACCCTGAACCAGTGTCTTAAGTATTTCATCGATGAACCGTTGAATGATTCTTCCGACATCTCTTTTGGTTATTCTCGGCGACATTTCTTTCGAGACTTCTTCAACCAAATCGGCTTTAGTTATTGTCATTTTACCTCCTAGTTGCAGGTACTACAGGTCTTAGAATAACAACTGGTGCAAGATGAGGCTTGCGATACCTTTTTTTCGGTGCCGGATAAGCTAAATGCAGAAAATAGTGTTGCTAATTTCTTACTTCCGCATTTCGGGCAGATTAATCCTTTCTCTTCTGATTTATTAAGTATCAAAACCTCAAATACTTTTTTGCACCCAGTACATTTATATTCTTTAATTGGCATTGGTTAAATTATATTTAAATTTCATTGTATGTCAACAAGTAACTTCTGATTTTCCAAATGCTTGAATCGGCACGTAGGCTGCCTCAGAAAGTTATTCGTATCTTAATGCTTCGATTGGATTAAGTTTGGATGCTCGGTTTGCTGGATAAATACCGAAGAAAATACCGACCCCGGCTGAAAAACCAAACCCTAAAAGGATGGTCCAGAACGGCGCGGCGGCTTTCAAAGGTGAAACCATGCTGACAATTTTTGCCACTCCTAAGCCCAAGGCGATACCTATTCCCCCACCGATAATCGAAAGAACTACTGCTTCATAGAGGAATTGATTTAGGATGTCCCGACTACTGGCACCGATTGCCTTACGTAAACCGATTTCCCGGGTCCGTTCGGTAACCGATACGAGCATAATATTCATAATTCCAATGCCCCCCACCACTAATGAGATGGCGGCAACTGCAATCATTACAATATATGCGATATTAGTTATACTCTTATAAATCTGGCGTAGGGTTTCTTGGGTGTTGATACCAAAATCATCTGGTTTGTCATAACCTAAACCTCTTCTTCTCCTTAAAAGTTCTCGAATCTGGTCAATCGCATCATCAACTTTTTTACCACTTTTGGGCATTACCTGTATGGTTAGGCTACGGAAGACCGTAGCAAAACCGGTTGGCTTGGGAAATATTTTTTCAAAAGTGGTTAAGGGGATAATAATGATGTTGTCTTGACTCTGCCCTAAAAATGACCCTTTTCTTTCTAATACTCCGATAATTAAAAACTTATGACCTTGAATATTAAGATGTTTGCCAATCGGGTCTTCGTATGGGAATAAATTATCAATAATATAACCACCAATAGTACAGACCCGGTTTTTACGACGATAGTCTTCTTGATTAATAAACCTGCCGGCTTCTACCGTATAATTAGCGGTATACTGTAAATCAGGGGTAGAGCCAGTTACTTCGACCCCGGTTACCTTGTTGCTGCGATAGGTAAGGGTAGATACTTCTCGGTCTTTTTGTGGAGCAACTTTGGCGACGGCTGGTAATTTGGCAATAGCTTCGGCGTCTTCGATGGTTAAATCTTCTCGCTTGCGCAGTTCATCAATATTCATTCGTCCTCCCATCCCCCAAGAAAACTTCTGAACGAAGATTGTATTAGAACCCAAGGATTGAATCTGGCTTTCGACCGATGCGTTCATTCCCTGAATTAGCGAAAGAATGGCAATAACGGTCATGACGCCGATGCCAATCCCTAAAATAGTTAAAAAAGAACGGAGCCGATGTGAACGAAAGGTTTCGAAAGATAATTTAACGACTTCTCGGACTCTCATATTTTAATCCTTAGCAACTCTGCCATCGACAATTCGGATTGTTCGCCTGGCATGATTTGCCACATTTGGGTCATGTGTAACCAGAATTATTGTATTTCCTTCGGTTGCCAGAGTGTCGAAAAGTTTCATAATTTCCGTACCGGTCTTAGAATCAAGATTGCCGGTTGGTTCGTCGGCTAAGATGATTGAAGGGTCATTGACCATTGCTCTTGCTGCCGCTACCCGTTGCATTTCACCCCCGGATAATTCATTGGGACGATGGTTTATTCTTTCCCCTAAACCAACCCGATTAAGCATTGCGGTCGCTTTTTCTCGACGGGCACGACCAACCACGCCCGCATAAACTAAAGGTAATTCCACATTTTGGGTTGCAGTCAAACGTGGTAAAAGATTGAAGGTTTGAAAAACAAATCCCACTTTTTTATTTCGTAGTGACGCAAGTTCAACATCGTTCAAGGATGAAATATCTTTGTCTTCGAAGTAATATTTGCCAGATGATGGTGTATCCAAACAACCCAGAAGATGCATTAGCGTTGATTTTCCTGAACCCGATGGACCCATGATTGCTACGTATTCCCCTTGTTCGATTTCTAAAGTTATACCCCTTAACGCTTCAACGATAGTTTTACCTAAGTTATAAATTTTGGTTAGGTTTTCAATTCTAATCAACATTAGCTATAAATGAACTATTAGCAATTTTATTTTTCTGCCAGATCGGTAAAGCTGGTATGAAGGATGCATCGTTTAAGATTTATTCTTTTCCTTATCTTCTTCCGCTACGGTGGCTTTCACTTTCGCTCCGTCTTTAAGTTTCGCTAAAATCTTGTATGGTCCAGAGACAACCTGCTCACCTGACTTAATCCCTTCAATTATTTCAATTTCAGTCTCGCTGGCTGAACCAGTTTTTACCGCCTTGAGTTTAGCTATACCTTTTTCGACGACGAATAAAGCCTGGGTCTCAACTCCTTTTACCTTACGTTTGCCAACCGATTGAATCGGGACGACCAGCACACTTTCTTTTTGGGCGGTAACGATATCAGCCGTAACCGTCATTCCAGGTTTCATTCCGGCAACAGTTGAGGTAAGTTTCACTTCGACTTCAAAATCAGTCCCGGTTTCACCGGTTGTTAGGACATTCTGAACTGGCATATAACCAACTTTGGTGACAACACCTTGAAATATTGAGTCGGGCAGGGCATCCATTGTAACTTCAGCCGTTTGACCTGGTTTGATTGATGGTATATCCGTCTCATCCGCTTTCACCAGCGCCAACATCTGAGACAAATCAGCAATAACCATCATCACCGTTCCCGGGTTATTCATCGTACCAATAATTACCGTCTCACCTTCTTCAATATTAAGTTTCACCACAGTTCCTGAAATCGGTGATATAATACTAGTTTTTTCTAAACGGTCTTGCGCTTGTTCATACTGTGCCTTTGCTACTTCATATTGAGTTTTAAATGTCTCAAATTGTTCTTTGGCAATCAGATTTCGGTTATAAAGAGTCTCATTTCGAACGTAAACCGCTTCCGCCTGTTCATATCTTGCCTTGGCTGATAGCAAATCAGCTTCATAACTTTTGCGGTCTAAAAGACAAAGTAATTGACCTTTATGAACCGCATCACCTTCACTCACGTACAATTTATCTACATTCCCCATCGCTTGGGCTTGTAAATTGACCTGCGAAACTGCTTTCAGTTCACCGGTAGTTGAGACCTTCGATAATATTGAACCAAACTTAGCGGTTGATGCGGTAACCTCTTCGCCCGGCTTCTGGGCACCAAGATTTAGACCGATAACAATAGCCAAAATAACAATAATACCAACTACGATTAAAATCGTTCTTCTTTTCTTTTTCATCTAACCTCCAAATTTTATCTTCCTAACAAATAATCTAACAACGCTTTACTGGTATAGGTATCGGCAATCGAAGTGATATAAGTGGTCCGGGCTTGCGAGAGATTCAGTTCAACATTGAATAGGTCTAAAAGACTTAATGAACCAAGCCGGAATTGCTCCTTGGCAAGGTCATAAAGTTGCTGGTTGAGCTCAAGGTTCTTCTGAGCATAATCATAGCGCTGCCTTGCTTCCTGAAAAGAAAGGAAAGCGCTCATTGCCGTCTTTCTTAAAGCGAGTTCCGATTTCATGCGCTCGACCGCCGCTCTTCGGGTAGCCAGTTTAGTATCATAGATATTCTGGATTAAGGATTTCAATTCAAATATCGGAAAATTGAATCTTATACCGTAAGATGTAGCATCGTGGGCTTGCCAGTCGGTAAGATTTTTCGGAAGTATCGAGTCGGAATAATCATTTTCAATATAATAACTCACTTCCGGGAAAATCTTGCCGATTGCCTGGATAAAATTAATCTTCGCAATCTGCTCGGTTTTGCGGGTCATATTAAGACTGGCATTATTTCGGTCCACTTCATTCCAGAGCAAGTCAAAATCCTCGATTTTCAGCACCGCCGGCTGGTTAAATTCGGTAATTGGTCTAATCACCACATCTTTAATGATTCCCAACTGTCCTTTAAAATCCTCGTTAGCAATCTTTGAGTTTTTTTCGGCAGTGAGCAAATCGATTTCAGTCTGTGATTTAAACGCTTCGGAGCGGAGCAAATCAATTTTCGAAACTTGACCGAGACGAAATTTCTCCTGCATCAAATTATAACTTTCCGTAGCATTACGTAAAGCGGCTTGAGCCACTTCGTATAAATTATAAGATTCGGACAGAATAAAATAGCCATTTTTGATGTTATAGATTAAATTACCATTTTCATCTTCGGCTTTTTGGTGATAGAAGTCATTAGACAATTTCGACTGCACAACATTGCCAAAAATGTCGATGTCAAATACGACTTGATTTAAGCCAATCGAACCAATCCAGGTACGAGTTTTATAAGGATGTCGGGTGGCAGCATAGCTGGCTGACGCACCAACTGTTGGTAAAAGGGCAGTTATTCCTTTCACTAACTTTGATGTGCCGGTCCGAGCATCCAAAACCGCTTCGATTCGAGTTGGACTCTTTTCCATAGCGGTTTTCAAAGCATCATCTAAGGATAGGTTTAAAGTATCAGCTGTTATTAAAAAAAGCGGTAATAAGAACATCATATTTTTACAAGTTGGAATAAAGTCGAAAGTTTCGGATTATTATCCGGCTCATTACGGAAACATCAAAAGGCAATAAGTTTAATTCTATCATAGTATGATTAGACTCCGAAAATAGTTAAGGGGTTTATGTTAATTTAGCCGCCCATTCTGGCTGGGAATATTGAAGAGATGATGATGTATAATAACCACAACCCGAATACAACATAATATGACTTTTTACCAGAAATATTGAACAGGACTTTTAAACCTAAACCAACCAAAATCAATTCCCAGATAGTAAAGAAATCAATTCTTGAGAATAAACCATAAAGAAATCCTTGGTGAGTCATTTTAGGTAAAAAGAGGGTTAAGCTGGTTGAGATATCGGATGAACCCTTGATGAACATTAAAATCGCCTTCACAATTGCTCCGGGAATTCGCATCAAAGCTGAATTAGTGGTAACCGCAAAAGTCTTCTTAAATGAACCGGAAGTGCCTAACAGAGGAATCAGTAAATTCAAGATTAGGGTGAAGATTAAAATACCTAAAGGCGTAATGATTAGCACCGCGATTATGCCCCGAATTAAACCGGTTTTGGGGTTCATCGAAGTCATTATCTTATCAATGCGTTCTTGCGGGACGTTCTGTTTTTCCAGCATTTCGCGGACTTTCGCTCTTTGTTCATCCCAGTTGGTTTTGGACATAGCAACTAATGACAAAAGGATTGATACTATCACGACAATAATTAAAGGAATTAACCATTTCGGCTTTTCGGAAAGTTTAGTAAAGGTTTGGGTTGGCGAAGTATAAATATTAAGAAAATTCATATTTACTCCTTTCAAATAAAATCAAAAATTTGTATTTGTCATTCTGAATTTGATTGTATATTTTAAGCATATTAACCAAATTCAATATAAAGTCAATCCTTAGCTAAGGTTATCGAAATCACTGTTATTAAAATTTCGTGCCTTCGTGTTATTCTCTGTTCTCTCCGTTATCTCTGCGGTTAAATTCTTCTTCAGTGTGTTCAGTGTTCTCTGTGGTTAAAATTCTTATCTGCAATTATCCGTGGTTTATCTGATATAATTTTTTGTTTCTAAACGTTCTTGCTGGTGAATATTTTGATTGTAACGTCTCTTACTTTCAATAATACATCCTCTTCCAATCCCTCTTTAACCCAGCGTTTTGTGATTGCCTGGAATTTCTCACCTAATGATTCTTTGCCGTAATAGCGCTTTAATATCCCATAACATTCCCGGGCAAAGTCTTTGTATAATGCGAATCGACCCATGGCGGATTGAACTCCCAATTCACATAAAACCTTGTGAACCGCGGCTTCGATTCGTTCCATTCTTATCCGATACCGGGTAAAACCAATCGCCATCTTTTCTTGCTTTTCAGTTGGCAATGGCTTCTTCGCTTCAATCCGTTTAATTTCACCGCGCAGCACCGAATTGATAAGCTTCTTAATCTTAACCATTAGATTCAGTTTCAATCCTGCTCTTTGATATTTTTCAGTTAACATTTTCATGCCCGCTTTATTCAAAGTTGCTAAAAAATCGAAATATTCTGAGGCGAATTTCTGATAAGCAGCAATTGCCGCATCACATCCTCTCCCTTGACCTGCCCGCCAATGCTTGGCTTCGGCAGGCGGGTGGGAGAGGGTAGGGGTGAGGGTGCTCTCTTCTTTATTCACTAACGCTATGACTTTATCTGTAATAATTTTCTTTAACCGTTCAAAATCAATCTCTTCTTTTTCTTTGGATGGAAACTCAACCCCGATTTCATATCTCATTGCATCACGTTGAATCTTTCTTTCAGTAGGCGGTGGATGGATTTGAGCAATCATCTCTGCCTGTGCGTGTCCGCACGCAGACAGGTTTTCGTGTCTCAGCTTAAAATCGATCATATCTAATTGCTTAAAAAATTCAGTCCACGATTCACCACAAATACTTAAGTAACGTAAGATAAAACCTAAAGAAGGGTTTTTTATTTTACCATTCTCCAAAAGTGAGATATAAATCTTACCGGATTTAGGAGCAAATCCGATTCTCTTGGCAATTTCAACCTGTGATAAGTTAGCCTTTTCTCGACCTTTTTTTAACAGATTTGCCATTTCTTTGGTAAAAACGAAGTCAATTTTTGTCATTTTTCTTACCATATAGTTATAGTTAAATATTAACCTAAAATCAAGGTGTTTTTTCTTCTAAATCTTTCAATCTTAAAATCTTACATCTAAAATCGCTTAAGGAGGGGGTATCATCTAGGGAGTGGCTCCCCAGGTGGCTTGGTAGGCGGCTTCCTAAGTCGCCTCATAGGTCGCCTCCTGAGTTGCTTCAGGGGTCGCTTTCGGGGTTGGTTGGGAGGCTGGTTCGGAGGCTGCCTCAGGAGCAGGCTGGGGGGCTGGCTCGGGAGCGGGCTCGGGGGTTGCCTCCGGGGCTGCCCCCTAAGCAGCCTGGGGAGCTGGCTCGTAGGCTGGCTCCGTGCTCTAACAGCAACATGTGACTGGTGCCTTGTGACTTGTTGACTATTTATCTTGTGACTCAAGACTTGTGCCTAAAAAACTATTTGACTTGTGACCTGTGACTTATAACTTTAGACTTTATTTTTCACTATCCACTATAGACTGTCTTTTCGAGGTAGCCTGGTAGGTCACCTGGGAAGCCGCCTCCTAGGTCAAATCCCTACTTGAATTTTTGATATTTGAAATTTGATTTTTGACATTATAATCGCGGGTAGACCTCTAAGCAGGCTGGGGAGCAGAGACGGAGGCAGGCTCCTATATTTGGATGACATTATTTTATTGACTTCTCTTAAAAATATGCTACTAATAACTGTGCCAATCAGTGCCTTTTATATTCTTTATTTTCTTTTAGCAGGGACAACACAAATAGGCGCTGCAAAATCCGAACCCCTGTGGCGGGATATCGGGTTCCTTACTTTAATCTTAATAATTATAGGTATCATTACTCTCATTGTGATACTTAATCAAAGAGAAAGAAAGAGATTTGAGGGAGTCTGTAAACCGATAGACAAGATTAGCCCCGAAGATTTTTATGTCGGTAAACCAAAAAAGTTAGAGATTTCTGAACAAGAATATATTCAAGCTTTTGCTCAACGTTCCGGAGATAAACTTATTCAAGAAGCAATAGAAAAAAGAAGTGATGTTTTAATTCTTGGAAAAACGATGCAAGGCAAGTCAAGAGAAGCATTTCAAAGCCTTTATGAGTTGCGTGATAAAATGAAAGGGTTCTGGTTTATCCGACCTCAAGTTAAGAGAGATGTTAAGAACGTCCCGAAGAAAAATAAAACTATAATTTTTCTTGATGATTTGAATAAATTTGCCGACGAGAAATTCGAATTAAAAGAATTTAAGCTGAATTTTAAGGAAGCTATTGTTATTGCGACCTGTCGCAGCGGTGATGAGCTTGTAAAAGCCTGCGATAAATATTCCCACGAAATTGAGGAATTCAAAAAAGTTAAACTTGAACATATTGAAGTTTTTGCGGCTAGAGAATTGGCGCAAAAAACCAAAAGGACGCTTGATGAGTTCGATGGAACACCGGGGAGTATAATTCTGGGTTTAGGGGTAATAAAGGAAAAGATTAATGGTCTTTCAGAAGAAGCAAAGGCTTTGCTTAAAGCAATTAAACTATTAGCAATTTCTTATATTTATTTCCCCAGTATAAAATTGGTGAAGAGAGTTAGCGAGGAAATATTTGAAGCGCCGGGGATTCAGTTTGAAGATAATCTTAAATTATTAATCGAAATAGGTTTGATTATTGAGCACAAAAATTTGCTCAGAATCTGGCATGACAAATATTTTGATTTTATTTATTTTCATATTGATTTTGAATATTTATCCAAATTAAGACAAATTCTATTTAACTTAAAAGAAACCGATGGATTAATAAGTCTTAGTGCATGGTTTGGTAATAATCAATATTCAGATGAAGTTATTGAAATTTGCAACAAGACAATTGAACTTAACCCAAAATTAGCCGAGGCTTTTAACAATCGTGGGATTGCTTATAAAGCTAAAGGCGAATTGGATAAAGCGATTGCCGATTATAACCAAGCAATTGAACTTAACCCAAAAGATGCCGAGGCTTTTAACAATCGTGGGATTGCTTATAAAGCTAAAGGCGAATTGGATAAAGCGATTGCCGATTATAACCAAGCAATTGAACTTAACCCAAAAGATGCCGAGGCGATGGCAAATTTAGGCAGAGCTTATCAGACAAAAAAAGATAAAGAGAAAGCAAAATACTGGTATGAACAGGCTCTTAAATACAAAGCCCAACTCCCCGACCAAGGCGAACGTGTCATAAACTGGCTCAAAGAGCTTGATAACCAGTAATTTATTTAAACAATAATAGTATTTTCTTTCACCGGCAAATCAATTGGATTTAGTTTTCCCTTTTTCAAAGCATCGCGCCAAACCACTAAATTCAATAAGACTGGAAAATCTACCGATTGACAACTTACTAGTTAGGATTAAGATTACGGTAATAACTTTAAGTATTGACTCAGAGATTGAAGTATATGAATAATAATATTGGGAGTAGCCTTGACATTCTTCTTTAGACAGTTGAAGTTTAACCGATTTGCCGATATAATGCGATTGGTATGACACTTAAACAATTTCGAATAGCGTTCGCGGAACTGCGAACAAAAGGTTTTATTCGGACCCAACGCCGAGGTCCAACCGGTGTCGGTCATACTTTAGAAGCTGCTCTTAATCTAAACGAGAACAACCTCGCACTGCCAGACCTTGGCACAGTTGAACTCAAAGCACACCGAGATGACTCTCAGAGTATGATTACTCTTTTTACGTTCAACCGTAATGCTTGGGTAATGCCACCTTTAGATGCAGTCAAGCAATATGGCACCCTTGACGAAAACGGACGCAAAGGACTTTACTTTACAATGGGGCAGACGCCCAATAGTGCCGGGTTATTTCTTAAAGTAGAGGATGAAATAGTTTCGGTCCAAGACACGACAGGCAATATAGTCGTTCGGTGGAAGACCGAAGACCTTGCGAATCAGTTTGCCAAAAAGATGCCTGCTCTTGTTCTGGTTTCAGCCCAAACCGAATGGCGGGGAGAACATGAATATTTTCGATACTATCGCGCTAGACTGCTTTCTGGAACTTCACCACTGCTGATTGCAGACCAGCTTCGCTTAGGAAATATGCTCGTTGACCTTCGATTGCATGATAAAGGGACCAGTGCAAGGAATCACGGCACTGGTTTTAGAGCGCTCGAATCGAAACTTGATAGAATCTTCGCTCGGGTTGAGGAACTATGAAACGAAAGATTGTTAAAAAGAGCGATAAGTTTTTAGCTCGTGACGGACTGCGAGCCGAAACAATCCTGCCTACCATTGGACCCAAGCTTCAAATCAACCACATACGCTCTTGCAACTGTCTGGGACGGAAGCTGAACTGCCTCAATGCGAAGGAATGGATTCGCAATCAAGTGGCGGTTTGGGAGTGCTACTATGAAGGGCGCGACATTCGAGATAAAGAAATACACCCGGCTGCTTTTCCGATATCCTTGCCGGCAAGATGCATCGAGCTGTTTACTCATCGAGGAGAGTTGGTCATTGACCCCTTTGTAGGAACCGGTTCGACTTTAGTCGCAGCCCAAGACTTGGGTCGGAATGCGGTTGGGTTTGACCTAAACGAAAAATATGTATCGCTTGCTAACTCACGCTTGGGGCAGAAATCGCTATTCGATTCAGCAACTAAACAATTTGCGATTTGCGCCGATGCAAAAGATATACCTCAGTATATTGATAAAGAGACAGTGGCGTTGTGCGTTACATCACCGCCCTATGCCAACATGCTTAATACCCAAAGAAAAAACAAGAGCATGCGTAGCGATCTAAGAACAAAACACTACCTGAAGGTTCTTCAGTATTCCGATGACCCGCGTGACCTCGGAACAATGCAAATCGAAAAGTATGCTGAAGCAATGGCGTCAATTTACAAAGGGATTTTGCCTCTGCTAAAACCCAAAGCCCATTGTGTTGTAAACGTCAATGACCTTTGGCAGGACAATCGCCGAACCTTGATACACAAGTATGTAATCGATGCACTTGAATCAGTTGGTTATGAATTGCGCAATATTATCATCTGGGACAAAAGAAATCTTGTAAACAAGGTCGGTATCTTTGGTTGGCCCAGCAACTACATTACGTTAAGTATAACTTTCGAATACATTCTGGACTTTTGGAAGCCGAGCTGAAGTCGGCGAGCCGCGATATAATATAAGACCACTTCCTTTAAATTTCCTTTGTCCCCTTTTGCCAAAATTAGCGTCAAACCTAATCAATGGGTAAAGTAACGTAATTTTCACGGAAACCTTTACTGGCCTTAAACAGTCTAATATATAGTGGCGGAAAATATTAAGCAACATCTGAGAACAAGGTTGAGTGTAATATTTAAGCAAAATTGGTGTAGGTGGAGGTCTTATGCCTGAAAGGTATAAAATTAAATGGAAGACGATATATTAGCGAAAGCAAAAAATGGTGACGAAAGTGCAATAAAAAAAATTTATAAGCAGAATAAGGATATGATATACAATGTCGGTCTAAAATACTTAAGAGACGCGAACGAAGCAGAGGAGTTAGTATCAATCACTTTCGAAAAGTTTTTAACTCATCTACCAGAGATAAATGGGCCTTATGTTAGTGCGTGGCTTAACCAAACAGCAACTAATGCTGCAATGGACCAGCTGAAACATAAGTCACGTATTTCAAAATACATAGACACTGATAAGGATATTCAAGATTTGGAAGATTTAACCCCCGACGAAAATCTCAATGGAACTCCGACTGAGATTTATAGTTTAAAAAGAGACCAGGTTGAGTTGAGCAAATTAATAGATAAATTGCCGATGAACTATAAAGGTATTTTTAAGCTATATTACCTAGAGGGAGTTTCGGTTGAACAAATATCGAAAAGGACAGGGAAAAGTGAAAATTCTATTAAATTAATTTTGTTTAAAGCAAGGATTCAAATGAAAGAAATGGCTAGTAAATCAGAGTGGCTTACAGCAAGGTACGGGTCTAAAGGAGGTAAGAAATGAGCGCAGTAGCAAATAAAGATTTAAAGCTAGCTTGCTACTTAGCCGACTTTGAAGAATTCTACCGTAAATATAAAGGTGTTAAAAGCGATTCTATGCTTGTAAATGAATTCCTCGCAAAATGCAAAGATGCCGAGGTCGGGATAAAACCACTTCTGATGGAATCGATTTGGCTAATTGACACTTTGTCCTTAAGACCAATGCCGGAAAAAATGAGCGAAAGGGTTTGGGCAAGAATTAAAAGGATGATAATCGGGATGAAGCAAAAAGGAGAAGAGAAAGCAGAAGCTTTGCTTTTAAATAAGCGCCCCGACCTTTTACTGCTTCTTCTTTATAATAGTATGAAGAAATTATCACACGGAATAAGAGGTATTACGAGGATTATGAAATATGTTTTCTTGTTGATAAGAGAGAAAGAACTTAATAAATATATAAATATAGAAGAAAACTATTCTTTTGCCCATCACAAGTTAGGTCCTTTCGATAAAAGACTATATGAAGATATAGATATTTTAAGAAGGTATGACCTAATTGAGAAAGTTCCGGTTCAAAAAATAAGTGAGTCGGACGAAGAAAAAAATATTACAAAGTTCTTTGAACTAGATGATGCTAATACAGAATACATGTTGACAGAAAAAGGGATTAAATTTGCCAAAGCATTTGAACGGAGTGCTAATAATACAGATAAAAATATTATGAAATCATTTGATGAGATAATAAATAAATATAGCCGTTATCAACTCTTGCAATTATTAAAATATATATATGTAAAATATCCGGAGTACCAAGAAAAATCCATTGTTTGGCAAAAGATTAAAAAGATGAGGGTTAGTGGATAATAAACCTGCATTATTCATAAAAATATCAAGTCACAGTGATAGGAATATACTAGAAGCAGGGAAGGGGCTCTATGACGGAATATTTTTAGATGCATCATTTTCTGGTTTATCCGATAATACCTTAGGTATCTTAAAGAAAAAATTTATTATAGAACCTAAAAGTTATATTTTTGCTTTAGACACTAAGTATGTTGAAGATAGTACAACAGGTTATCCAAAAGAGTCACTTTTCAATATGAGCAAAATTTACGGTTCTCCTATCTCTAATTTGTTCAATCACCGTCCTATTAATTGCCAGGATTTTCGCAATCCAAATTCAATATCAGGTTTAACGAGGAATGTTTTGGAATTCCAAAGGGTCAAGTTAAGTAGACAAGAATTACTTTTTGATGACGACTATTATGATAAATATAGGGATGGACCTGATGAAAAATTAGAAAAGAAATTGTTGTTTTGTTTGATACCACCTTACTTTTTCCCAAATAATCATAATAATGGCATTCAAGGCTTAAATTTACAGTTTGTTGATTTAGCTATGAAGGAGAAAAAGGATGACGAAAAAGTATTTGCAGTTATTCCTTTAAATTGTTCATTTTTCAGAAATGGTAATAGTATAGAGAAATTATGTGATGACTATCTCTCTATTGACCCGGATGGATTTTTCTTATTCTTAAATCAATTCTCCGAGCGGAATGCAAGTATTGAAATACTTAGAGCTATAATCTCAATGGTAAAATTACTTTCTTCAAGCAAGAAACCTATTTTTAAATTATTCGGTGGTTACTTTTCAACGCTTCTCTCACAAATTGGACTTTCTGGTTTTACCTGTGGGCTGGGTCATGGTGAATCCAGAAATATTTTTGCCATCTACAAAGGAAGCCCTCCTCAATTGTATTATGTCCCTTTTCTTCATAAGAATTTTTTGTTAAAAGAGGTTCCCACAATATTAAGGCGATTTTCTGAATTTGAATGTCGATGTCCCGAATGCAGAGATACTGATGGCCTTGGGTTTTATGACGATGAAATAAGAAGAAAACGTCATTATCTGCTGGCAAGAAAAGAAGAAATTGACCGATTGAGTAAATTTGGGTTAGGTAAAGCGGTCGAAGACATGGAATCCATTTTTGCGAAATATAAAAATAGAGGGTTGGGAATTGACTACTTAGAACGTTGGAGTAGAGTTCTCTCTTAATTCAAAGAAACCTTACAATTCATTAATAAGTCTTAATTATAGTTACTCTATATGTTCTTTAACAACTTGGATATTCTGCCTGAAACCGGAAACTACAGTCGCCCAGCACCGCTGATATAGGGAAGGTAGGTACTGGGTTGGTGAAGGGGATGGCAGGGAAAGGAGGTGTGTAAACAATGGCAGTAAGAAACGCATACCGAAGAATCCAGAAATGGGAAGCGAGCCTCGACGGCGATGCTCTCTCGGTAAAAGTCGGACGATTAAAGGATATGATGAAATCGCAAATCGAAGAGATGTTTCCGGCACTGGTTAATATGGAAGACCGCGTGAAAACGGTTCTGGACGAAGAGGGAATCTCGACCACCCAATACCCGTTCTATCTCAACTTCGGACGGCAATGCTTCAAACTGGTTCGCGAATTTGCCGGTGGAACGCTAATCAATCGAGCGAATATCGTTCTGCAGCGCTGGGTAGCGGACGGCTTTACCCAGGCAATTCTGGAAAGAATTCGGGACGTCGTTTTCACCTTAGTTGCGCCGGGTCCATAAGATTTTAAAGACTCTTATGGGCTTCTAACAGGGAAGCTAACGTGAAATAAAACCGGCGGAGGCGGGTAACTGTACCTGCCTCCCCGAGTCGGGTCTCATCGACGAAGGGTCGATTCGACTGCCTGATTTTTATACTTTAAGTGCGGTTAAATTTTCTCTAGTTACCCCTCACCCTAACCTCTCCCGCAAGGGGAGAGGAGTTTTATCTGCTTCGGACTGCGTTAATCTGTGTCCATCTGTGGTTAAATTCTTACTGACTTCTCTGCTATCTCTGTGTTCTCTGCGGTTAATTTTCCTTGCTATTTCAGAAGTATCAACTTTCGGCGTAAAGTAGTCGTTGAAGTGCCGTTTTGAACCGTTAAGGCTAAGAAATAAATTCCCGAAGATAGCTTGCGCGAATAATCATCCTTACCATCCCAAATTGTATAATAATAACCAGGATTCTTTGCTTTATTCAGTAAATCCCTGACCAGCCTTCCTGCCCGATTGTAAATCTTTATATTCACCTGCCCGGTATTGGGTAGATTATAATAGATAGTAGTTCGATTAAGAAATGGATTTGGATAACCTGGACTTAGATAGGCTTCTTTTGGCGGAAGAACCATTAGATTTTCTTCGAGGGCAGTTTCTGAACTAACCCGAATATCATCAATATAAAATCCTTCACTCACCCGACCATCATTGTCGCTGATAAAGATTAAACGAATCTGTAAGGTTTCGCCGGGTTGGTAAGCATTCAAAGAATAACGCTCTTGTAACCAGGAACCAGGGATAGCATCAGCACCCCCCCACCTTTGTCCTCCCCCACCGGTGTGGGGAGGAGAGGATGGTGGTAAAGCGCCACCAGTTCCGATAAAATCAAGCGTATCATAACCATTATTTGATTCCACTATCACATATAATCCATCAACTCCATAAATTGGCACCAAAAACCATCGCCAAAAAGTAAGAACTGAATTAGGTTGTATCACAAAAGGAGGTGAGAGCAAATGACAGTTCATATTGTTTTGATACTGGTAACTCGTATCACCGCAATAAAAACTGGTAATCGGTGAATGAGCATTGTGTCCGGAAAGATGCCATAAATCAAGAGTTCCCCCATGAGTCCAGCCTAAAGCACCCGCTTCGAAATCGTCATCGAGCCCAGTCGGACCGACGAATAAAAGAATGGTATCAATAAAAGCATAACCAGGACTGGTCATTTGAGTTATAATCGGACTGATGTGAGTAGGAGGACAGCTCGGCTCGATTCTTATTTCTAAAGGAACTGATGAAATTGCATTTGAATCAGGGAAAATATCGCCAAAATTAGTATTTGGATTGAGTATCGTCAAATAAGGGTCATCAGTAGAAATATTGGCATTGGCATTATAAGCGATACCATGACCGTTATTCTTAACCAATAGTTTGAGTTCAACCGTTTCACCGGGTTCTAAGATGCCGTTATTATTACCACCTGGAGCTGAATCGGTAAAAGAATAACTGGTTAACCTAATAATGGGCGTGCCGATTATAATACTTGGCTGATAATTCCAAGTATGACCTTGATTGTCATTGATTATTAAGTTGAAACGAATAACAGCGCCGTCAGTTACATCATTATTCACGTAAAATTGGAAACCGTTATTAACCCAAACCGATTCCTCGGGATTTAAATTACCGATGGATGCCAGACTGTCTAAAATAGTAATTTCGGAACCATCATAAATCAGTTTTGCAGTTAAATCATTAGCCGCAACATTACCCTCATTCTTAAAAAGCACGGAATAGTCAACCATTTCGCCTGGATTCGGAATATGATCATTATTGCCGGATGAATCGTTGATGACAGAGGTAAGATAAGAAACATACGCACCGGTTATAACTGGAATCTCAGTTTCATAAGGTAGAAAATTATGAACGGTCACGGTTAAAGCTAAATTTCCACTCGAAGCTGGATTGATATTAAGAATGACTTGACCATCTAAACTGGTATAACCTCGCTCATAAACTTCACTCCCCTTCTGCACACAGACTAACGCATTCGTGGTTGGTATGCCATTATCCGTTACCGTAATTACAATTCGATTCTGCCCTAATGGTACCGCCTCCGGATGAAAAACTAAAAGTTGCTGCAAAGAATCGGTAGTAATCATCATTTCTGGCTCACCGAGTAAATTGATTTGATACTGGTGCCAGCGATAGACATTGGCATCACGGGAATAGGCAATAAAATAAGCTTTCGCTAGAGCTAAAATCTGACCGATGTGAGGGGCTGGATTATCAAATGTTTCAGCATAAAATTGACCATCGAATCGGTCGGAATAGCCGAACCTTGGATTTCCGGGCGAACCCCAGCCATATGATGAATTGCCGATGAACGCTACCCCGCCGCCACTGGGATTACGCACAAAATGCTCAGCAATTGCATCAAAATCAAATGCCGTTGTCCAGCAGCCGATTGAATATAAAATTCCTTGTGTTGTACTGTTATTCAGACCGTCCATATCCGAATTATACAGAACACCGTTACCAACACTCATCGCCTGGGTAGCGCCATGTCCATTATGATTAATGAAATTTTGACCTTCATTAATTGCTGCGACAACTGAGTTTCGACTTTCATTGCCGAGTCGTTCATAGAGTTTTGTTATTGGGTCATAGCGAGGAGGAATATACATTAAATCAATATAATCCTTACCGACACTGGCATCGGTATAAGGGGTGTTCCATAAAATTTCGGCGGCAAATAAGGCTTTCCGCTGAGAATCTAAAGGCGGATTTTTCTCATAAGTTAAAATTTTATTAACAAATGCTTGAGCTTGACTAACATTATTCACCGGTGCTCTGCCGACGAAGATATCGGGAAATAGGTCAACGCTATCGGAAACCTCACCAAAGACATTATTGTTATTAAAATCCCAGGTGTCATCCAAATCGGAATAATAAAGGTCACAGGGCAAAGAGTCCTCTCTTTGATTTAAATGGGCACTGCAGGGCATGGCAAACGCATTACGGACTGGTACAATGTCCACATCACCACCCAAAAGTAACCAGACTAAACCCGAATCCGGATACAGTGTTTTAAGGTAGTTGCGTATCTTTTCCGGATTATCTCGACCCGAATAATTGCTGGTAATCCAATCGACATTTCGAGTTACTGCCTTAACCCCTTTTTTAGTTTTCCAGTTACAGAGCCGTTGAAATATGGTATCCATTTCGGAATTCGTGATGACCAAATATTCAAATCCAGTGGTTTGATTGAATGGATGGTAGTCGCATAATTCGCTAAGGCTTGGAATCAACCCTTTTCTAATTTGCCCCCCACCTTTTTCCTCCCCCACCTGTGGGGGGAGGAGGGGAGAGGGAAGATAATCAATTGAAATAGTTACTTCATTATAGAATTTTAGTTGTTTGAGCTTTGGAATGAATTGCACAGGATAAATTACAATCACCGCTACATTCTGCCCGCCAAAATTTCCTTGTTCAACAAATTTAACAATTTCTTTGGGATAGGGCTCGAAAGAATTATAAATTCTTTGGTTCGGCTCGGCTCGTTTAATTGGATAATCTTTTAAAAGAATTGCCGGAGGTTGAGTGGGTATTACATCATAATGATTATCTAACATAACGCTGCCGCTGTGGATAACTTCTACCTTTGTGATTTTGGTGCCGGTCGATAAGACAAAATACAGAGATTTTGCCGGCAACTGTGGTGCTCCGACTTCATCGGTCAATTCAAAATCACTAAAGTTTATAACATCAAAATTATCGAGTTTCTCAGTTCGGAAATCTGAGATATTGAAGTTAATTTTTTGGGTTATGTTGTCAGCATAGCCCAGCGTTAGGGTCAAAGAGAAAAATAAGATGCCTATTATTAAAAATAAAGGAAAATTGGTAAAATGCGGTATCAGTCCTTCACCGTTTTCGTTTTGACCTATTAGAGAAATGAATATTCTCTTCATTTTTCTCCTTTTTCTAACAGTCCATGCAATGTTGCTTTAAGGTATTCTACCCCTTCTTCTTTGCTCTTGATTTTGCCTTCGACCTGTAATTCCTCTAATTCATCCAAGATTGGCTTGAAGATTGGACCGGGTTTCAATCCTAAAGCGATTAAATCGTGCCCAGTAATAAGCCGAGCGATATTTCGTCGGGAATCGTATTCCCGTTTCAGTTCAATCATTCTGGAAATTGCTTCTTCGAGATGTCGGGTTTGACCGGCAGTAGCAAAACCATCGGCAAAAGTAAGAATCATCAGACCAAAATATTCGTCTTCCAAATCTCGGAAAAATTTTCTTATTGCTCGGTCAGTTAAAACCGGCGCCGTTGCTAATAGATGCAGTCGCATATGAAATGAAATGAGTTTCCGAACCATTAGTGCTTCTTTCCGAGAAAGACGCAGATGAGCTTTTAACATCTCTTCGGTAATTTTTGCCCCCATACTGTCGTGACCATAGAAATGGACATCTCCCTTTTCGGTTTTAAATTCAGTATGCGGTTTGGCAATATCATGCAACAAACCAGTCAATTTCAATAAGGCCCGGCGTTTCGGCATCGTAACAAAATAGTCATTAAATTCCTTGGCAAATTCGGTAAAAAATGACTTACGGTCTATCAATTCTTCAATTTTCTTATAAGTATTTAACGAATGTTTTAATAATTCCGGATTATCAAAAAGCGCGGCTGCTTCAGGAAAGATTTGCCCTAAGATTCCTAAATTCGAAAGTGTTTTGATATATTGAAAAGATTTCTTCGATTCCATTATCCGCATCATCTCATAACCAATCCGTTCTGGTGCAACTTTTTTGAGACTTAGATTATTGACTTGGGCGAGGACCGTTTCACTAACTTTAAAATTCAATTCCAAGGCAAAGCGAAATGCTCGTAGAATTCTTAATGGGTCAAGCGACAGAGATTTTCCCGATACCGGAATAATTTGTTTTTTCGCTAAATGTTTCAGCCCAGAGAAATGGTCAATAATCTCGCCAATCGAACAATATGGTTTACTATCTTTTAGCGGGGTGGCCAGGGCATTTATGGTAAAGTCACGTCGTTTTAAGTCATTAAAGAGGGTTTTGCCCTGAATCCCGGCAAAGTCACAAAAAAGCTGCTTTTGATAGACAACTCGTGCTTCGTCATCCGGTTCAGAGAGCAAGATGAATTTTCCCCGAATCTTGCGGGCAAATTGTTTCGCTAATTCGATACCCGAACCTTGAACGGCAAAATCGAAATCAAAAGGTTGGCGATTTAAATAGACATCTCGAATCGTCCCGCCGACCAGATAGATTTCTTTATCTTCGGCGAGCTCTAAGAGTTTTTCGAAAAGCTTGCCGTGTTTATTAAGTTCATGTTCAATCCGTTTAAGAAGAATGAAATATGATAAATCACTAAATGACTTAAGTCAATATAATCTCAAGCACAACTTTTAGGTGGCACGTTCTCTCTATCAGAAATTATGATAACCAATTGCTGAGTTATTGAGCAACTGAATTAAAATTATTTTATTCAGCGTATTGACACTTAGTTAGTTGTTTCTTATCATTTTTTAGTATTGTGATAAAATAGGAGGAAAAACCACGAGAAAAATTATCACTAATGAAAACGAGCCATCACTAACCAAATGATAAGAAAAAAAAGAGAAAGAACTCGTTTTTTAATTTTACATTTTTGGTTTGTTGTCATTGGTATTCTGTTTTTTGGATTACACTTAAGTTATAGCCAAAACGTCGAAGACCTGACCCAAAATAATGTTATAGTGCGATTAAGATTTTCTGGACCAATTGGTCCGATATCTGCCCGATATATTATTTCAGGTATAGAACAAGCTAATAACCTAAAAGCTCAATTTTTGGTTTTGGAGATGGATACTCCGGGTGGGTTAGATGAATCAATGCGCGATATTATTAAAGCAATTTTGAATTCATCAATCCCGGTGGTGACTTATGTATACCCATCCGGTGCAAGAGCTGCATCGGCGGGTGTATTTATTATGTTCGCCAGTCATATCGCCGCCATGGCACCGGGGACAAATATCGGCGCCGCCCATCCGGTATCGATTGGAGGCAATGCGCTTGACACTGTAATGAAGGATAAAGTAACCAACGATGCCGCCGCCTATATTAAGTCATTAGCCCATCGCCGAAATCGAAATGAAGAATGGGCAGAAAAAGCGGTTAGGAAGAGTGTTTCGGTAACTGAAACTGAAGCCTTAACACTGGGTGTAATTGATTTAGTAGCGGGGTCATTAGAAGAACTGCTTCAGAAACTTGATAAAAGAGAAGTGAAAATTGACGACCACCAATTAATTTTACAAACCGCTTCGGTGAAAGTAAAAAATTATGATATGTCTCCAACCCAACGATTTCTTTATCTATTGACCAATCCTAATATTGCTTATATCCTTTTAATGCTTGGTATTTATGGTTTATTTTTCGAATTACAGAACCCGGGAGCTATTTTTCCCGGTGTAATCGGCGGGATTTCTTTGATTTTGGCTTTTTATTCGTTACAAATGTTACCGGTTAATTACGCTGGACTGGCACTTATCATTTTGGGTATAATAATGTTCATTTTGGAAGTCAAGATAATGTCGCACGGACTGCTGACGATTGGTGGCATTGCGTCTTTATTTTTTGGTTCCCTGCTCCTTTTCGAGTCGCCATTGCCATTTTTTCGACCGTCGATCGTTTTACTGGGATTGGTAGCAGTTGTCACCGCACTATTCTTTGCTTTAATTGTTAGTTTAGGAATAAGAGCACATTTACGTAAACCGACTACGGGAAAAGAAGGGTTGGTTGGTGAAACCGGGATCACCCAGGATGTCCTGAGTCCTTATGGCATGGTTTTGGTTAGTGGTGAGTTATGGTCAGCCGAGTCAATCGTTGGAGAAATAAAGAAAAATGAAAATGTAAAAGTATTAGAGGTTAAAGGAATGGTACTTAAAGTAAAAAAGGTTTAATATGGCAAAGATATTAGATGGCAAAAAACTTTCTGATCAAATTAAACTTAGTTTAACTTCGGAAGTGGCAGCAATGAGACAAAAAGGAATTACTCCTAAGTTAGGGGTAATTTTGGTGGGAAACTTTCCGCCTTCCTTGATATATGTTAAAAACAAGGAAAATGCCTGTCGTAAAGTCGGAATTGAGACTGAGACGATAAAACTGGAAGAGGAAACTAAACTCGAAAACGTTTTAAAGATAATTGATGATTGGAATAACGACAGAAATTTACATGGTATTTTAGTTCAAATACCACTGCCGGATCATATTTCCCAAGATGAAGTTTTGTTGCGCATCAATCCTAAAAAGGATGTTGACGGGCTCACACCAATTAATTTCGGCAAGATTATGGCAGGCGAGCCATTTTTTTATCCTTGCACACCATTGGGAATCTTTGAACTTTTGAAATCCGCTGAAATTGAAATCCAAGGCAAACATGTGGTGATTGTCGGTAGGGGAGAGTTGGTAGGAAAACCGTTAGCTAATATGTTTTTAAGGCGTGATTCAGCAATGGGAAATGCCACAGTGACGGTTTGTCATACAAAGACCATGAATATTGAAGAATTTACTAAACAAGCGGATATTTTAATTGTTGCGATTGGCAGCCCGGAATTTTTAAAAGGCAATATGGTCAAACCAGGAGTGGTAGTTATTGATGTTGGGGTCAATCGAATAGAAAGAAACGGAGAAGTAAAACTGATAGGTGATGTGAAATATGATGAGGTGAAAGATTTGGCATCCGCTATTACACCAGTTCCGGGCGGAGTAGGACCGATGACAGTAGCAATGCTCTTGAAAAACACTGTAAAATCTGCTAAAATGTTATTATAATGCCATTTTTAATCCGGAGGTCGCTATAGGTATTTAAAGTCATACATTGACAGCAAATTTAAAGAATTTATACTTTTCTCGTCCAGTGATGGATGTAAAGATTTTTTTTGCAGAAAAACGCCGATTAGTAAATAAGGCGTTAAAAAAAGAATTAGAAAGAAAAGGTGATGTTCCCCAAAAACTTTTTGATGCGATACACTATGCAGTATTTAGCAACGGTAAAAGATTGAGACCGATTTTGGCTTTGACTGCGTTTGATGCCTGTCAGGGGAAAGACCTCTCTTGGATTTTGCCGTTTGCGGTTGGTTTCGAGTTAATTCATACCTTTTCCCTTATTAATGATGATTTACCGTGTATGGATAATGATGATATGCGGCGTGGAAAGCCGACGTTACATAAAGCCTTTGATGAAACAACAGCTCTTTTAGCGGCTATGGCACTTTTTGCCAAGGCTTACGAAATCTTTTGTAAGAGTAAGGCACCACCGAACCGTAAAATTCAAGCAATAAATTATATATCCAGGATAATCGGAGCCGATGGAATTGTAGCCGGTCAAATGATGGATGTCCACCTAAAACCGGATGATTTAGACCTCTCGCGGCTTAAAAGAATTCAGCGCAAAAAGACTGCAGAGTTTATCGCAGTCGTTATCACAACCGGGGCAATAATTGCGGGAGCAAAAAAAGATAGAATTAGATTATTATGGCAAGCTGGAATTGACCTCGGGATGCTATTTCAAATTACCGATGATATTTTAGATACCCGGCAAGACAAAGAAAATCAACCGACATTAGTAAAACTCTGCGGTTTAAATCAAGCCAGAACGATTGCCGAACACTACGCGAAAAGAGCACGACACAAATTTTCCGCATTAGGTGAAAAATTTAAACCGTTTATTTTAATTACCGATTGGGTGGCAAAAAGAAATAACTGATGGCAATTTTAGAAAAAGTTAATTTGCCGGCTGATTTGAAGAAACTAACCATTGCCGAACTGGCAATTTTAGCATCAGAGATTCGCCATGAAATTATACAAGTAACCGCGAAACGAGGCGGTCACTTGGCTCCTAGTTTAGGTGTAGTTGAACTAACTATCGCTTTACACTATGTCTTCGATACGCCGAATGATAAAATTATATGGGATGTTGGACATCAATCTTATGCCCATAAATTAATTACCGGTAGGAGAAAACAATTTGAAACCTTACGAACTTTGAATGGACTCAGCGGTTTTCCGAAAAGAAATGAAAGTGTTTACGATGTTTTTGATACTGGCCATTCGGGTAATTCAATCTCGGTTGCTTTGGGTCTGGCTGATGCTGCCCAATTGAAAAAAGAATCATTTAAATCGATTGCAGTTATTGGTGACGGCTCAATCGTAACCGGGATGGCATTTGAAGCTTTAAATAATACCGGTTTTCAAAAACGTGATGTGATTGTTGTATTAAATGATAACGAGATGTCCATCGCTAAAAGTAATGGCGCAATTGCGGCACACCTTAATCGAATAATTACCGGTCAATTTTACAATCGGGTTCGCACCGATGTTTGGAATCTTTTGGGATTACTGCCTAAGAACCTGGGCGGTAAAGCGAGGTTTGCAGCTAAAAAAGTTGAAGAAGGTTTAAAGAATTTGATTGTGCCAAGTGTCATTTTTGAGGAATTAGGATTTCGCTATATCGGTCCAATCCAGGGACATAATCTCACCGAACTTATCACCACTTTTCAGCGATTAAAAAATTCGCATGAACCAATTCTAATCCATGTTGTCACTAAGAAAGGAAAGGGTTATGAACCAGCCGAGTTACAACCCGAAGTTTTTCATGGAATTGGACCGTTCGATCCCGATTCGGGTCAACCGCTTTCCGCCAACCCTGCCGGTTTTACCAAAGCCTTTGGTGAAAGTATAACTGAATTTGCCGAAAATGACAAAAATATTGTAGTAATTACCGCCGGGATGTGTTTGGGTGCAGGATTGGAAAAATTCCGAAAAAAATTTCCGGATCGGTTTTACGATGTTGGTATTTGCGAACAACATGCAGTAACTTTTGCTGCCGGTTTAGCCTTAGGTGGAATGAAACCGGTTGTTGCAATCTATTCGACTTTTTTTGTCCGAGCCTATGACCAACTGATTCAAGATGTTTGTTTACAGCGTTTACCAGTCGTTTTTGCTATCGACCGTGCTGGTTTAGTCGGCGAAGATGGACCGACCCATCACGGCTTGTTCGACCTATCTTATTTAAGATTAATCCCAAATTTGATTGTCATGGCACCGAAAGATGAAACCGAATTGAAAGCAATGTTTCAAGTTGCCCTTGAATATAACGACGGACCAGTAGCGATTAGGTATCCAAGAGACAAAGCGGTTGGGGTTGGCAAAACGGCTAATGTTAAAATGGGGAAGGCAGAAATTATCCGAGAAGGCAAAGATGGTTGTGTGCTGGCAATCGGTAGTTCAGTTTTATCAACCTTTGAAGTATGTGAAAATCTGGCAAGAGAAGGAATTGATTTATGTGTTGTTAATACTCGATTTGTCAAACCGCTGGATAAAGAGTTACTTTTAATTTTAGCCAAACGTTTTACCCGGTTTGTTACAGTCGAGGAGAATACGAGTATCGGTGGTTTTGGTTCAGCAATAATAGAATTTTATCAATCCCAAGGGATTCAAGTTGCAGTAAAAATGATTGGTTTAGAGGATAATTTCATCGGTCAAGGTAAAAGAGAAGAACTTTTAAATGCACAAGGATTGTCCGGCCAAAAATTATTTGATACTCTTAGACTGGAGTTCAAGTCAAATTGGCAATCCGCGCCTTTGGATCATGGTTTTTTTGATCCTTTATCTAACAAAAGATAAATGGCTAGACTCAAAATTTTTAATACTGAGATTTTATTAATTGGTTTTTTGATTTTGGTTATTGTAAAGCCGGGATTTACTTACGAGCTCTCTTCGGTTTACGAAATTAAAGAACGGATCGATTATGCTTCTGGACTAGTTTTCGTGGAACGTTGGCGAGATAGTTATTATCTTGGAATTGAAGAAATCTTGACGCTTGATGAATATTTGGATTACCAAGCAAATAACTCGATTAAGAAAAGCTGGAGCGATGTTCAAGAACAAGAAAGAAAAAAGCAAGAGACCGAATTTGGTACGCAGGGACTAATTCCGGAAATCGAAATTCCTAAACTACCAATTTTTGGTGAGGGTAGTAAGATAAATATTTCGGGGAGCGATAAAATAACGTTCGGTGGCAGACAGACCACAGTTTACGGGTCGGGGATTACTCAAACTGCGGTGAGCCAATCGGCGCTGCCCGAGTTAAAAATGAAACAAGAACTTAAAGTGAACCTGAATGGAACGATTGGCGATAAAACAAAAATATTAATTGACCACGATTCGCAGCGACAGTTCGAAGGTAAAAATAAGATTGGGCTATCTTATACTGGAACCGAAGATGAAATTGTGCAGTCGGTAGAGATGGGTGATACTAAATTAGAAATTCCCGGAACTTATTATACGGGCGACTTGCCCACGCATAGTGGACTTTTTGGGGTATCAGCCAAAGGTAAATTGGGTGGTATAGATTTGTATGCAGTTGCATCGACTGAACAATCACAGGCACAAACCGACATTTTTTCAGGTCGCACTCAACTGGCCACTGATACAATTTATGATTACCAATTTGAAAGAAAAAGGTTTTATGTGGTTGATACTTTAGCTTCACAAGAAGTTACTAACCTTTTGATTTTCGTTGACCAAAGAATTGCCAATCCGCAAAATTATCGGAATGGCTTAGCGACAACCAAACCAGATACCGCAGGTGATAGCACTTCAATGCCCAGTGGTCATTGGGTAAAAGGAAAATTCATTTTATTAAAATTAGGCGACGACTATTACCGCTACAGTAGAAATGTGATTGAGCTTAAAACTGCTCTTGACCGCTTCGATGTATTGGCGGTTTCATATATCCGCGGTTTAGATACAATTGGTGGCAATAAGTTTGTCGAAAACCAGCAAGATACCTACACGGTACTTAAATTACTTAAACCATCCGATTTGAGGTATGGCTCGCCTTGCTGGAACTATGAATTGAGGAATATTTATAGTCTTGGGGTAAACGATGTGAAGATCGAGTCTTTGCGGATTTATCGAGAAGAATCGCCAATTGATTTAGAGTATGAAGCCCAGGGCAAAACTTTCGTTTCAATTCTTGGGCTTGACCCGAATGGCGATGGCAAAATCACTTGGCCCGAATTTGATTCGCGTAACGGATTAATTATTTTTCCAAAACGTTTTCCATTTGCGTTCGATAGTCTTTCGGTTCCCGACTCGATTATTTATCAGGAAGACCCGCTTCCTACAAATTACGATGCGAAATATTATATAGCAATACGTTATTCCAGTTCAAAAGAATCATTTTTTTTAAATAAGACGGATATCGAAGATGGTTCAGAAAAAGTAAAGGTCAATGGGGAGTTATGGCAAGAAGGTACAGATTATCGTATCAATTATTCAACTGGTGAATTATCCTTCCTGCGAACTTTACCCCCCAATGCTGATATTCAAGTAACTTTTGAATATCGACCATGGTTTTCGACGAGTCAAAAATCACTTTTAGGGACCAGGGCAGAATGGAAATTTGCCGAAAACGGGAAAATCGGCAGTGCGCTTTTTTACCGAACCGAAGGTACGCCGGGCGATAAACCAGAATTGGGTGCCGAGCCCTTCCGTCGTATGATTACGGAAGCCGATATTTCCTATTCGGTTCAATCTCAAGCGGTCAGTTCTTTTTTAGACCGGCTACCTTTATTGCGGACCGAGGCACCGACTTCGCTCTCAGCCAGCTCGGAAGCAGCGATCTCTTTACCGGACCCGAATACTAAAGGGTTAGCCTATCTCGACGACTTTGAAGGTTCGACCGTTTCTAATGATATCAGTAACGACGGTGTACACTGGGCATTTGGTTCGGTACCGGTAATTAAAGACACTCACAATTTTACCCTTACTCCTTTGAAATGGCTCAACCCTACAACAAAAATTCGGAAGGATTCAATTTTTGGTTCCGATATCGGCACTGAGGGTAGCGAGACGGTAGATTATCTGCGTGTTATTTTTACCCCTACTCCGGGTAATGCCTTATCTTGGGCAGGAATGTCGAATTGTCCATCTCAATTAGGGCTTGATTTTCGGGAATTAGAAAATTTGGAAGTTATACTTCGGACCAAGCACCACAGTTCCGGAAGAATTCATCTTACCGTTGCCACCAATGTTGATGAAGATATGCCGCGCAGGACGTTAGTGGGAACCATCGCCGGGTATAATGGGATAGAAGATACTGAAGACCGTAACCGTAATGGAATATTGGATAAAGTTGAGCTTGAAGATACCGGATTGGATACGGTAGCAGGAACCGATGGTATGAATAAGCTAGGTGATGATGGCAATGATGACTACAATGCCACAACTAATCCAAATGGAACGGAAAATAATAGTTATCTGGATTATGAGGATTTAGACCGTAATGGTTTTAATCGAATCAATGACTATTTTGAATATTCCATAGATTTGTCCGATTCGCGTTTTTTTAAAAATTTGCGCGGTGATTGGCAATTTTTGCGCATACCATTATTGAATTCAGGAATCGATACGACCGTAGGTAGTCCCAGTTGGGATAACATAAAAATAATAAGAATCTGGTTTGATGGTTTCCAATCAGTCGATACGATCGATATTTATTCTTTGTCATTCGTTGGTAGTAAATGGCGAGACGTACGGGTAATGCGGGATACAATTTTCTACCCAAATTCCGCCACCGTTGATTCTACCGAGAAAGCGGTTATATCGCAGATTAGCGTCAAAACCGACCCGAATTATATTTCACCTTTTGAACCAAAGCGAGACTACACCGGTCATGTTGAAATCGAAGCCGCTTTAAAACTTGCTTACGAACGGATTAAACCGGGTCATCTGGTAAATTTTGATAAATATATTTATGACCGAGAAGATTATCGTGACTATAAAACTTTAAAGATGTATGTCCATAACGATTTAAACAATCCGAAATTCTTCTTAAAAATTGGCACGGATTCAACAAATTATTATGAATACCGAATACGCATCAGTGATGGTAACCAGGTAACCGGACGAAGTAATTGGTACGAATTTGAAATTCCAATTGATACTTTCCCGATACTGAAAAAAGCTCGTCCGAGTCAATCTGTATATTTTAACTCTGAAGATACTCAATATATCGTTATGGGGAATCCATCATTGGCTGAGGTACGCTATCAAGCATTGGGGATAATTAACGACGGTAATACTACTCTCGACAGTGGTGCAATCTGGTTTAATGACATCCGACTGCACGACCCGCGCAAGGAAGCTGGTTACGGTTTTAATTCCCGAATTAGTCTAAACGTTTCAGATTTTCTTCAAAACCTTTCTTTTGGTTTCAGTTACAGTGACCCTAACTTCCGCCGATTCCGAGAAGAAAGAGAAGTGAAAACTGGTGGCTTTAAGACCGATCTGGATATGGGCGGCAAGATTAATTTAGACCGATTACTGCCCCGTTCCTGGAATTTCAATTTACCTTTGACCTACCATTTGACTCGAAGTAAAACCTTACCGAAATTCTCCGCTTACTTTCCGGATTTACGCTTAAATAAAGCAGATACATCAGTCGAAGCCACATTGGGTGAAGCTACTACCTGGAGCCTTGATAATTTAAGAAAAGGAAAATCGAATAATCGAATTCTGAATTACACGCTTGAAGCATTTTCTTATTCCTGGCGTCGGAATACGGGCAATTCAAGTTCACCGCTCAGTATCGATTCTTCTTATATTGTTTCGTCGAATCTTGGCTATGGAATTTCACCGGATCTGAAGATTTCAGTTTTGGGCGGAGATTTGAATCTCTTCCCACAGAGTATCCAGACTGGAGTAGTTGTCTCTGAAACTCGTAGTCCGCATCGAGTGCCAACTCATCCAGATACACTTCATCCCGATTCGACAGATTGGAAAAATATCCGAACCGATTCTTCTCATGCTGGTACTTTTGATTTTGACGCTAATTACAATCCCATCGAAGATTTGGGTTTAGATTATAGCTTTAGCCAAGACCGGGATTTAAAGGTCCTGAATTCAGAACGGATTGCTGGCATTAAAGTTGGACAGGAAATTGGTCAGGACCAAAATTTTGGTGCGAGTTATGACCTTGCAATCGGTGAAATTCTCTCTCCGCGTATCGATTTCAACAGTGAATATCAGGAAACCCGTTTTCGTGAAGCCAATGAATACACCAATCTACGCAATCTCAACAACGGCTCGGACATAGATCTATCAGTCGGCATTGAATTACCCGAAATTTTGAGTGGCTTGGCTAAACTGCGTGATGAACGTAAGGATACCAGCGCAATGCCTGGTTCCCCCCACTGGCTTTTGATGAAAGCCGAAGACCTTTCGACAATGGTTGAGGGAATCGACTTTGGTTATACCAAGTCCCGCAATTCCGATTTTTTTAGTGTGCGTAGTCGTCCCGATTGGAAATATCGATTTGGTTTAATTGATTATTTTGTTTACGATACAACCCAGCCCCCTACCATAAACCGTGATTATACCGACAATTTCAACCTAACCTCGGGGGCAACTTTTCAAGACCTGAATGTCCGATTTCGTTTTGACCATTCATTATCCAAAACTTACTATGGAGCAAGTGCTACCAGCAGTCGATCCACTACCTGGCCCGATTTGAGTATTTCGGTTGCAAGAATTGAGCGGTTTTTCAAGAAGTGGGCAACCAGCTCGAATATCAGCGCTGGTTACTCCCGTCGTTCAGATTTAAACGGTAATTTTGACCCAACCACAAATACTTTACTACCTACCGGACAAAGCAAATCAGTTTCTAACAACTTCTCGCCGGTTTTCTCCTGGCAGGCAACTTGGAAAAACCGCATTTCAACTAATTTCGGATTTAACTACTCAAAATCAAAAAGCGAGAATGTCGATATTCAAACCGCCGCTAACAATGAAACGCGCAGTGGGACTTTTGGCATTAGTTATTCGTTTAGCGCACCGCAAGGGATTAAACTACCGGGATTGAAAAAAATTAGATTTTCCTCAGATTTAAGTCTAACCGGAAGTTTTCGTTTGAGTGAAAATTATTCGGACGTAATTGACCCAAGGAACCCCGAATATCCCAAACCAGTAGTTAATCGCAAGGATCAGGATATTTCAACCTCACTCTCCGCGTCCTATCGAGTTTCCCGAAGTGTCGAATCTGGTTTGACCACGGGCTACTCGTTGTATAAAAATACCCAACGCGGAACGGCTAGCCGAAGTATTGACTTGAATTTCTGGGTACAATTCCAATTCTGAAGTAGGATGAATAACAAAGAGAAGGTAGTTCTTTATTTTTTAATTGTTTCCCTGCTCCTCGGCTCCGGAGTTTCCTTTTATAAAAGACAAAAAGCCGAAAAAAACTTAGCTAAAATTGGAACCGAGACAATAGTTATTACCGATACTTTATCGAAGATAAGCCCAAAGCCCGAAGCAAGGAAGCTAAAAAAAGAAGATTCTAACATCTTGATTGATATTAATTATGCGACCGCCAAAGAATTAGAAGATTTGCCCGGAATCGGTCCAGTTTTGGCGCAACGAATCATTGGGGAACGAGAACGAATTGGCAAGTTTTCCGCGCCCGAGGACTTACTTAAAATTTCCGGTATTGGCAAAAAAAAGCTGGAGAAAATAAAAAATAAGATTATAATTAAAAAATAGTTCAAGGAGGATAAATGAAACGATTTTATGTTGTCGTCTTAGTTATGACAATTGCTGCCCTTGTCAGTTTAACTTATGCAGCTGCATCGACCCAACCCAAAGAGATGTTGGTAAAAATCAAAGCATCAAAAACTTCGATCCAGGACTTATACCAATCCGGTTTTTATATTTATGAAGTGAAAGATGGTTTCATCGTTGGCGCGATAACCGAAGAAAATTTAGCTAAAATATCCGCCCAAGGTTATCAATTTGAAATTTTGATTCCCGACATGGTAAAATATCATGAAGCGATGGCGCCGGGCACCGATTTCGGGCGTTTTCACTCTTATCAAGAAATTGTCGATACTTTTAACCTAATTGCCCAAAATAATCCTGACTTGGTCCGACTGGATACAATTGGTCGGTCTATCCAAAATCGGGTCCTTTTAGCAATGAAGATTACCAGTAATCCAGGCGTCGATGAACACAAGCCCAGAATCTTATGGGATGCCACAACTCATGGTAATGAGAATATCGGAAGTGAGGTCTGTCTCTATTTAGTCCGGCATATTTTGCGAAATTATTCGATTGACCCAGTTATCTATAATTTAGTTAACTCACGAGAAATCTGGATTATTCCAATTACCAATCCGGACGGAATGGTGGCAAGACAACGCGGAAATGCCAATGGCGTTGATTTGAATCGCGATTATGGTTATGTCTGGGAAGCAGGGAATGGTAGTCCCGCACCATTTTCTCAACCCGAAATTATCGCAATCAGGAACTGTACTCAACGGGCACCATTTGTTATGTGGACTTCCTATCATTCTGGCACCACCGCGGCAATGTGGCCCTGGGCATACAGCACGAACGCGCCTTATGACAGTATCGTTATGGCATTTTTATGCCAGCGATATAGTTATTATACTGGACTGCCAGCTTTTCAAATCTGCCGCGGTTTATATGAAGCTCATGGCGCATCTTCGGATTATGGTTACGGTGCCGAGGGTGCACTTTTAATTTGTCCCGAACTCTGCTCGCCCCATGTCCCGGATACATCACAGATCGAACCGTTGTGTCAGGCGAACCTAAATGCCAATTTGGAATTGTTAAGAAGATGCTCTTACGGGGTTAGAGGCAGAATTTACGATTCATTAACCAATGAGCCAATCAAAGCAATGGTTGAACTGCAACCGCCCTATTCCCCGATTTACACTGACAGTTTGGGTTATTATTTCCGCTATGCTCATCAAGGTACTTATTCAATAAAAGTAATTGCCAATGGCTACACCGAAAAAACAGTGTCAGCAATTTCGGTACCGACCGACAGTTATATAATTTGTGATATACCATTAGTGCCGGATTCGACGAATCCGACTTTTGCCGACAAATGCAATTTTTCCGTTATTAAAGATCCATCTAACCATTCCAACACTTCACTCACAACATTTGCCTTAGGGACACCGGATAACCGAAGATTATCTTTAGGGGTAAAAGGTTGGGCAACCTTTGATATGCAAAAACCGATTATTAATGGTCCGGGTGCAGATTTCACCGTTTATGAAAATGATGCCGACCTTGAAGCTTGTTCGGTCTACGTCTCAGATAACTGGAATGGGTCATGGCACTTTTGTGGAGTGGATACCGGAACCAGTTCTTTTGATTTATCCCGAGCCGGAGTAGGAATCGCTCGCTATATTAGAATTGCCGATGATGGTGATGGAACTAATGGTCCAACCGGCGGTTTTGATATCGATGCGATTGAAGCGGTGATAACCAACGCACCAGCTTTAGTGATTAACAATCAAATAATTTATGATTCATTGGGTAATAACAATCATCGGTTTGACCCGGGCGAGCTGGTCGAGTTAGTTTTAGATTTAGGGAACTTTGGACGATTGCCCGCTTATTCAGTAACCGGAACTTTAACTACAAATGACCCTTACGTTGAAATTACGGATTCGATTGGAACTTTTGGTGATATTTTGCCGGATTCGACTCAAAACAACGATGGGGACCGATTTGTTTTATCCGCTAACGCCAATACGCCAACCGAGCATATTGCTCAATTTATTCTGCATCTCAATGGCTCCGGTTATCAAGACAGCATTCAATTCTCAATCCGAATTGGTGAATTTACCATAACCGACCCGATTCCGGATGGACCGAGAGAACCAGCGCTTTACTGGGCATATGATGATGTTGATTCTTTTTATACCAATCATCCGAATTACGCATGGGTCGAAATCAAAACCCTCGGCACCCGATTATCTTTTGCCAGCAATGACGAGGTAAAACTGGTTAGCCTGCCAGCTGCTTTTGGGCCATGTCGTTTATACGGCAACCGTTATACTCAGGTTTCAATCAGTGCCGATGGCTGGATTGCTGCCGGCTCAAATACGAACCCGGCTTATTCCAATACCGGTATCCCTGACGCGACCAGCCCGAATGGACTGGTTGCTTTAAACTGGGACGACCTCTATCCGAATAACTCCGGTTCGGGTGGGGTCTATTGGTATCATGATGTTGCTAATAATCGCTTTGTCATCGAATACGATAGCGTACCATATTATAATGCGACTACGATAATGGATAAATTCGAACTATTAATTTATGACACAACCGTCGCACCGGCAACCGGTAATAATATCCTGGTCGGACAATATCAAACAGCAAATCTTTTCTCATCCAATACGGTTGGCATTGAAGACCCAACCGGCTTGATTGGTATTCAGTGTCTTTACAACAATACTCGGCATCGTGGCTGTGCCCCTTGGGCACCCGGAAAGGCAATAAAATTTACGACCGATGCCCCCAGTGCGAGCACCATCGAAGTATTTCGAAACATTACTGATAATGCAATTAAGATTTTTCCTAACCCATTCCGAACCGCAACTGTTATCCGAATGCCGTCTTCCGGGTCAGTTAATAACCAATCAAGAATCAATATTTATGACATAACCGGAGGATTGGTAAAAACTTTCAATCTCATAGTCAATAATCAAAAATTAACAACTATTTTCTGGGACGGTAAGGACAACAATAGCAAAAAACTCGCTTCCGGGGTTTATATAGTAAGGTTGGAATCTGCCCAATCCGGATTATTAAAAAAGGTCATTTTAATGCGTTGAAGTAAAAACAAAGTCGGCACAAAATCGGTACCTTTAATATTCTTTTAATAATTTTATATACTTTTAAAAGCTTGTTGCTCAATGATACCGAAATTCGTTATCTCCGAACTCCTTTACGGTTCTTTTATTTTTTTCCTTTAATCTGTTTTTGTATTATCCCTGTAATTAATTTTCTTTATCATTTGTTTTTATAAATCTTTCTTGTGATAAAAAATTTATGATTTGACAAGGTATTGAATTGTTCTATAATCGAATTAAATTCATGGAAGTTCAAGTGATATCAACCCAATGTGTAGTATATTTCAACAATCCAAGAATAACTTTTTACCAAATAAATAATAAAGGAGGTAAAAGTTGTTAAAACAAACCAGATGTTTTAGCCTTGCATTTGTTTTATTGTTAAGTCCGCTTTGTATTCCACAAATTCTGGCTAAAGATAATCCTTTTTCAATTGGCATCCGGGTCGGTTCGTTCACTCCTTTAGATGCTTAAATTAAAGGTTATAGAATGATATATTTTGATTCCGCCGGTGCCCAAGAAGGTGTTATCGTTTCCGGATTTGGTACTGGGCCAGAAGTAAATCTAATTTTTAATTACGATATTTCGAATTGGGGATTGATGCTGGATGGCGGGTTCCGTTTGCTGCAAAAGAATAAGATTGAATTGAATCATACTAATGGTAGAGATGAGTATGAAAATCGGTTGAATATTTTTCCGATAACCTTAAGCGCGGTCTATAAGGTAAATATTGCTGATGCGAGAACCATTCCATACCTTGGTTTAGGATTAGGGCTTTATACTGCGCAATGGGAGACTAAACATTGGATGTGGCGGGATGAAGTTTTTTCTCGAACCTGGCAAAAGGGCTCGGCCAAGCCATTAGGCGTCAATTTCTTAGGCGGATTTAATGCTTTTGTATACCGGGATATTTACTTCAATGGCGAATTGAGATACAGTTTAATTGAAGGAACTTGGAAGATTACAGACCAAGATACAAAAGAACAGATTGAATATCAAAGTCTAAATATCGGTGGTGTCTCAATTAATCTCGGTTTAGGTTATAGTTTCTAAAATTAATCTATGGAGGTTAAATATGGATAAAATAATTGCTTTTTGCGGGCTTGATTGTGCGGAATGTCCGGGATTTATCGCTACCCAAAAGAATGATGCGAACGAACGTAAAAAAGTCGCTGAATTATGGAATAAAGAATATAAAACTAACCTTAAACCAGAAGATATAAATTGCCTTGGCTGCATTACTGAAACCGACCAGGTTTTTAATTACTGCAAAGTCTGTGAAATCAGGAAATGTGGTAAAGGGAAAAAGATAAAGAATTGTGCATATTGCGTTGATTATCCGTGCGATTTGCTGAATAAGTTTTTGACGCAGTCACCTAAAGCGAAAGCTAATTTAGAAGAAGTTAGAAAAACCATAAAGCATTAATATGCTTAGCTAAGGAGGTAAAAATGAATCGCTTCATTTTAATCTCAATTTTAACCATCCTATTCTGTTTCGGTACATTAAGTGCTCAGACCAGAGGGTTTGGCATCGGCGTCATTCTCGGTGAACCGACCGGACTGAGCATGAAATTTTGGACTTCCTCTAATACCGCCGTCGATATCGCGGCTGCCTGGTCGTTTATTAATGGGAGCGCCGTACACGTTCATGCGGATTACTTATACCATAACTTTAAATTAGTCAAATTGGATTATGATACGCTGCCATTTTATATCGGCATTGGTGGTCGGATTAAATTTAATGAACACGATGATGAGGAAAATGAGAATGATATTCATCTCGGAGTTCGTATTCCGGTTGGTTTAGAATTTCTACCATCCAAAATTTCCTTTGATTTCTTTATCGAAATTGCTCCTTTACTCGATTTAATCCCGAATACCGATTTTGGCTTTAATGGAGGAATTGGGTTCCGATATTTCTTCCATTAAAGAATTTAACTAATTGGCACCAGGATTATCCTCGGCTATCGTTTTTTGGTAAGGAAGAATTAGACTTAATAAAAATTATTTAGAAAGGAAAAGCTATGAGACCACGAAGTTTAGTCACTTTCATCTTAGGGATAGTTCTTTTTCTTTTTGGAATATTTCTGCTGGTAGTTGCTGACCCGTTTGGCGTCATTCCATTGCTGGTTGGCGCATCACTCTTTTATTTAGGCAGGCGCGGCGGTCGAACCCCTCTCATTGTTTTTGGTCATACCTGCATCGTAATTGGCTGTTTACTGGTAACCTGGGGAATCTACCTTTTACCTTATTCCAAGCCAATTTTCGCCCATATCTTTCTAAGACCATTATTCTGGGGATTTATCTCGATATTTGGCGGTATCTGTGCCAACTACCACGGTTTTTGTCAGTGTATGCGTAAACAAACTCAATAGCCGAAATATCGTGAAACTAACCGAAGCATTAATTGGAGAACTGGCTAAATTAGCTGAAACCAAGCGGGCTATTTTATCGGTATATTTGGACCTGAGTAATGGTTGGGATGCGGCTAAACATTTCATCGATAAAGAATCCGCTCGGTTGTTGCCGCTCCTCAGTAAAGAAGAAAAAGACTATTTTGAAACCTCAATCTCATTTTTATTCGATGCTTTGAAGAAAAAGAAAGCCGTGGGGTTTAACTATCCGGGGTTTGCTTTTTTTGCTGATTTGGGCGCTAATTTCGTTCGAGAAGTTGAATTGACCGAACCGCCCGAACCGTTGGTCGCGATTGATGAAGAACCAATCATTCATCCTTTAGCCTGGCAATTAGAGAAATTCGAACCGGTCGGCATAATAATGATTGATGCAGCTTGCGCACGGATTCTGATTGTCGCCGGTGAAAAGATGGAAGATTTAGATGGAATGTGCGAAAACATCCATCATCTGACCAAAGCCGGCGGCTGGTCGCAGATGCGTTACCAGCGTCGACGGGATAAACAGATTCTTCATTTTGCCAAAGATATAATGGCAGAGGCGGTTAATAGGTTCAAAGCAGCTAACATCAAGCGAATTATCATCGCGGGCAGAGGTAGAATGATTACTGCCCTTGAGCAGGAATTTCCGAAAGATTGGGATAATAAAGTGATTGCGAAAATTCCCTGGGATTTGGATGCGCCGGATAAGGAATTCATTCCAAAGATTCGTCCGATTCTGGAAGCAACCGAAAGAAATCATGAGAAAAACTTACTGGAGAAACTGGTAGCTGAATTGAAACGGGGCGGTCTGGCAGTTAATGGCTTAGACCAAACAAAAGGGGCTTTGGAACGCGGTCAGGTGGACTCAGTCCTAATCAGTCAGGCATTAGACTTCAAAATCGCGGAAAAGTTGACCAATTTAGCCGAAGCCACCGGTGCTTATGTCGAATTCATTCCGAAAGATAATGAAGTTTTAAACAATCTCGGTTATGTTGGGGCAATTTTGCGCTATAAGGCAAAGTCTTAAAATTTACTTAACTTATATAAGACATAACATGAAAAAGGAGGTCATAATGTTTAAGATATCTGCATTATTAACGATTGGCATATTCTTAGTGACAATTAATATTTCAATAGCCCAAGAAAAAGCTGTTTCTAAGACCGAGAAACCAGATGAATATGCCAAAGCGGTCGAACAATACTATAAGTTAATCGCTACCAAGCAGTACCGTGATGCTTACAACATGTTATCACAATGCCAAATGACATTACAGAATGCTGATAGTTCGGGTTCAGCTTTTGGACCCAGACCAGATTATGAAAGTTGGTTGCACGAGCAAAAAAATTTTGATTCGCTGGTTGTGTTACAAGTCAGCCGATTTCAGCCGGGTGACTCTTCAGCCTATACGGCAGACGCCGGGAATGCGGAGGCGACAATGGGTATTCGGATGTACGGAGTCAAATTCAACTTAAAACTCTTTAAGGAAGAACCAGCCCGACGTTCGGGCATACAGTTTAATTTCGCAGCGGTTGTTAAGGGTAATGACGATAAAATCCGTATATTAGGAATAGGAACTGGACCATGAAATTTATCGATTAGTATAGGGGTGAAAATGACAACAAACAATAAAAGTACCTCTTCGCTTGAGCCCTGGGAGGAAGAGCTGCTTGCTATGCATCGCTGGGGCAGATTTGGTTTCTGGTTTGAAAAGGAGGACCCAAGGGGCAAGGAAGCGCAAAAAATGCTCAAAGAATTCTGGGCTAAGGCAAAGCCTTTCGATGAATCGGCTAAGGCGGTTATGAAACAGATTATGTCGCTTGAAATCTGCAACTGGAAACTCGAAGATAGTATAATGGCACTCTGTGAAGCAATCGGTAAAAAGGAACCGACTGAATTACCAATCGGTCACATGGCATCGATTTCGCAAGAACGCTGGAAAAAATTCTGGACTTATTATCTAACTCTACGCAACTGGGTTCCGCACGAAGCAAAAAATGGATTCGAAATGCTATTGAAAATTTATGACTCTGCTAAGTCAGCTCAAAATCAGATTTTGGGAATGTTAGGTGAAAGAGATAAATTGAAAGAGGTTTATGTTGAACGGCTCGGACTTTGTCTTGAGCGATATTTAGCCGGCTTTCCAGCTGAAGATTCGCCTTGGATGAAAGCTCATAATTCAGCCGTCGCCGCCATTGATGCGGAAATCAAAAAGCTTGACCCGGAAAGTAAAGTCGTTCACGAACTGGTGCTGAAGGACGATGGTTCAGGCAGGCTGCAGCCCTGTAATCATAAGGCATTTTATCGTTATGACCTTATTATTTCCAGTATCGGTATTGGTAAGTGGCGCGGCTCGATGGGTAGAAGAAAGACCGATGGTTTTGAACGGGCTGATATGCTTGAAAAATATCTTGCGCCAATCGAATCATGGGTTCAGGGCATTAAGATTGAGAAAAACGAACTTTCCGATAAGGTTCATGGTATTCTTGGCAAACCCGATGCGGTTAAGGTTTTTCTTGCTTCTTTGATGGTTTTCCTTTTGCTTCCTCAGCAATTAGCAGCGAAAGAACTGGCAAAGCAAAGGCAAGAATCAAGAGAATAAAATCAACAATATCGGAATTTCTAAGGGGAATTATTGCCGTAATCAACTCTTCGAATAATATTGACATCTTCCCGCATTTTCATTATATTCGTTAATGAATAAGGCAAAAGTGATTTTAGATTGACTATGCAAAAATCTGTTACTTATAATGAATAAAAATACTAAAATAGAAAGATTTCTTAATAATCAGTGAAGTTAAACAACGGGGGAAAAAATGAAGACAATAGATGCATCTCCAATAAAGAGTTTTTTTACAAGAACTCTTGTTAGAGATATACATTTAATTGATGCGATACTGGATTTAGTAGATAATTCAATTGATGGTTATATAAGGAATCATTTACAGGATAAAAGAAGCGTAAAGATTAATTTTACAAAGGATAAATTTGTCATCGAGGATAATTGTGGCGGTATTAAAAAGGATGAAATATATGATCACATATTCAGATTTGGTAAACCAACAAAAGAGCGGGAAAAGACACTTGGGGTGTATGGGATTGGGCTTAAACGAGCAATTTTCAAAATAGGCACTACTATTCATATTGAATCGGACGATGGTGTGAATTTCTTTACTATTAAAATTGATAAAGATTGGTTAGAAGATGAAAATAATTGGAAGCTAGAATTTGAAACCGAAGCCGCATCTACGGGAAATACTCTTACAAGAATAACCATAACAGATATTTTTTCACATATTGCATCGGAGATTGAAAATACAACATTTGAAAATGACTTGATAAACAGATTAAAAAATACCTATACGATTTTTCTGGATAATAAAGTAATAATTATGGTAAATGATAAAATTGTGGGACCTTATGATTTCAGATTTTTATTCGATGGTAAAGATTTTGTTCCTTTTCATAAAAAATATAATTTTGATTCTATTGAGGTGGAAATCTATGCTGGTTATACTCCTGTAGAAGGAAATAAACCACATCCATTGGGTTGGTTTGTATTCTGCAATGATCGTTTGATTATTAGTAACAATACGCTTGCGAAAACAGGTTGGAGTTATGAAAGAAAATATCATTATCCAGAGGATGATCGTTTTTTGGGACTTGTTTTCTTTAGATCTAACAACCCAATTCTCCTTCCTTGGCAGACAACCAAAGATGATATTCAGGAAGATTCCAGAATATATAGGCGCGCCCAAGTAGAAATGAGAGCTGTTACAAGTAGGTTAATTGAAGTCATTCGTTTAGCAGGAAGGACTAAAGATCCATCAACCCAAGAAACAATAGGTAAAGCACTTTTTGAGGATATTCCCTCTAAGTCAATTAAAGATATTAAAGAAGAGTCTGATGAAATAGTACCTATTCTGAAAGGCAGAATGAGCTTATATCCAAAGATGACCACTATACAATATTTTGAAAAAATTGAGCTCGTAAAAAAAGTTAAGAAAAAATTTGGAGACTCATATATGTCAAATCGAAAAGTTGGGGAGAAGACCTTCGAGTATTATATAAAAATGGAGGACATCCGAGATGATTAAAAGTTATGAGAAAGTCAATTATTTATTAAGGCTAAAAAAACAAATAGAACGCAAGTTGATTATCGAAACTTTTCAACATCTTGATTCAATAATTGATATAAAAAATTACCATTACTTTGGATTTGGTTCTATCTATTTTGCGGATTTTATAATGTTTCATAAATATCTTAATATACATAAAATGACCTCAATAGATAACAAGCCAGATGACGAAAAGCGATTTTTATATAATAAACCTTTTGGTTTCATTAATTTCAGATTAATTGACTGTCGTGAATTTTTAGAAAGAGAGCTTGATTGGGCACATAATCTTTTTATTTGGCTGGATTTTGACACGGCCATTGATAAATCAATAATTGATATAATTGAGTATGTTTCTGCAAAATCGAAATCGTTAGATATTTTTTTAATTACAACTGAGGGGGAATCACCCGATAAACCAGAAAATTGTCAAAATTTTATAGATACTTTTAGAGAGTATGTTCCAGCTGATTTAATTGCTAAAGCCGTAAAAGAAGACTTTCCTAAAACTTTGAATAGCATTGTGAAAACTAGCATAAGAAATGGACTTAATAGGCAGATGGGTAATCTAGAATTTCTTCAAATCTTTAACCTCGTATATGAAGATACAAAAAAAATGTATACATTTGGTGCAATTTTTTGTAATAATGATGCACCTAATAAAATAAGAAGCAAATTAACAGGTCTTACTTATATTAAACATGATAACAATATTGCTGAAATTGACTGCCCTCTAATAACACCGAGAGAAAAGATGTGTTTGGATGCTTGTATTAAAAAAGAAGGGATGGACGATTTATATACTAAAACTGGTTTGACAAAAGAGATAGTTGATAAGTATAGATCATATTATAAATATTACCCTCAGTTCTTTGAGAGTATTTACTAAAAGTTTTTTTATAACACAGGTAATATCGTTCTATCGATACCTGGTTACAATAGTTCTATAGTCGTAAATTACAAGTCACAAAATGCTATTACTGAATCGATGGGGCAGCCCAGTCGGCAAGTCCTCTTTTTACCTCCTAAGTTCCCCAGAAAAGGCAGTGTCTAGTTGATAGTGCAGAGTGGTTAGTGAATAAAGGAAAGAGAGGCGGAAGGAGTCCAGTTGAAAAATCCTCCTGAGGGGAACCAGCCCCTGAACCGACTCCCCAGGTTGCTTACCCGAATCGGGCGAGTCCACTCCTGAACCCGCTCCCGAAAAGGCAGTGTCTGGTTTTTTGTGGCTGGTTGCTAGTGGAAGAAATTATTTCTTCCGAATTCTTTTGACCGGAGGCTATTTCCTAAGTAACTCCCTAGGTGACCTACTAGGCAACTCCGATAGAAATATCAAAATTCAAAAATCAAATGTCCAATATAAATTTGATTTAAGACTCTTAGTTTTAACTTAGGGTGTTATTTATTTACTTTTATTTTTGAAAGTTCGGTGCAGACGTTTTAGTTTTCTCTCTAAAGGGGGTAGTTCATTTTTTATTATGTCCCACATAATTTTAAGGTCTATCCCGAAATATTCGTGAATTATGACATTTCTAAAATCGGTCGTTGCTTTCCATTCAATTTCGGAATGTTTGTCTTTTATTTCCCTTGGTAATTGTTTTGATGCCTCGCCAATAATTTCAAAGTTTCTTACTACGGCATCGATCGTTTTTTCATCTTTGGCGAATTCATCAAAGGACATTCCTTTAGTATAATTCTTAATCTTTTTAATCGACTCGAGAATATCTTCAAGATAAAGCCGATAATCTCTTAACTTTCTAACCATTCGGCTTCCTTTAAGATGTAAGGTCTTATTCTTTGCTTTAAGGCGTCAACACATACTAAGTCAACTTTACGATGAAAGATGCTTTCTAATTCGGAATGAAGCCCAATATAATTACGAAAAGTCGGCTCCTCGAATCTAACTAATAAATCAATGTCGCTCTTTTTTGCCGGGCGGTTTCGGACAAATGACCCAAAGATAGCGATTGATTCGACCTTATATCTTTTCAAAAGATGTTCGTTCCCTAATAAGGCTTTTTTAATTTTTTCTTTAGTCAGGGTATTTTTTATTTTCATAAATTCAACCTGTTTTTAAATTATCTCTAATCCATTATAAGCGGAGAAAACAGAATGTCAAGAGTGACCAGCTCCCTGACCGACCCCCGAAAAGGCAGTGCTAAGTGGATAGTGGCTAGTGGTATGTGAATATAGAAAAGAGAAGCGGAAGAAGCCCTGTTGAAAAATCATCTGGAGGGGAACCAGCCCCTGAGCTTACTCCCCGGGTTGCTTAGGGGGCTACCTAGGAGTCTACTCCCGAGGTTACTCCCCAGCTTGCTCCCGAAGCTGCTCCCCAAGTTGTCTCCGAAGCTGCCTCCCAACCCGCTTCCCAACCAATCTCCCAACCAACCTCCGAGGCGACTCCGGAAGCGACCTCCGAAGCTACTCCCCAAGCCGCTTAGGGGGTCACCCCCTAGGCGGTACCCTCAACTAAGCACGAAATTACGGTAAGCGTTTAACGATGCACGACTTAGAAGAAATTTTACCTCAATTAAAAGTTAAGTTATAACTTAACCTTTCTGGCACAAAAATTCCAAAGTTCAAGCATCAAATCCCAAATAATTTCCAAATCCCAATTTCCAAAGTTTCAAAATTTCAGCTACCTTTTTGGTTACCCCTCACCCTACCTCTCCCGCAAGGGGAGAGGTGTTTTCTCTGCGTCAATCCGTGTGCATCCGTGGTTTCTTTTTCAGTGCCTTCAGTGTCTTCAGTGGTTTTTTATCTGTGTGTATCTGTGGTTTTCTTATCTCTGCTATCTCAGTGGTTAATAATTTTCTTTTCGTGCCTTTCGTGGTTGCTTCTCCTTTAAGTCGAAAGACGCTTCGCGTTGCGTGGTAAAATTGTCTTCTCTTTTTCTCTGCTATCTCGGTCGAATCGACCCTTCGTCGAGCAGACCCGACTTCGGGCGGTTAATATTTATCGGTGGTTTATGATTAGAAGATACGTTTTATGGCAAAGACCGAGCTTACTACAATTCCTCCTACAATCACCAACGCCGGTAAGGTGTATAATCCGATTCGATTGAAATAAGCGGTAAATGGCGATTTATTAAAGAAAATCTTTAATCTTGGCATAGCAAGAAAAGCTTTTATTGCCTCCTTGGGCGGAAAAGCTTCAATATCGCCCACTGCCAAAACGTATTTACCCTGCCGGTCATCATTGTAAACTCGGATTAAATATTTGCCTTTCTCGACTCTTGCTTTGTATTCCGGACCTTTTAGATAATGGTCGCCGCCAAATGGCTCAAAGAATTTCTCCCAGGCAAATCCTTTACCATTAAGCGTTATGGTTTTTCCATTACTAACTTCTACCGAGAAATCGGTTTTAGCACCTTTAATATCCGGAATCAGAATATTTAGGTACAGGTTAAAATCTTTGTCCGAAGTAATTTGATAAAAGTGGGATGAGCCGGTTAATTCGCCATAAAACGCCTGAGAGATTTCCGGGTTTTGGATGAATAATGGATAATTGAAGGCAAGGTCTTTTTGAAGAACCAGCCTTGGTTGGTGGGCAAAAATAATACTAAATAATAATACTATCGCTAATGATAATTGCTTCATTGGAATTAATTATATATTTAACGAAATTATAATCAAGGATAGGGTTTAATTTGGTGCGAATTTATCGAATGACAGCTAATTATCCGAATGTTTTCTATTTTTCGGTGTGTTCAGTGTCTTCTGTGGTTAAGTTCTTAGTCTTTCTCTGGTTCGCCCCTCACCCTTCCTCTCCCACAAGGGGAGAGGCGAAGTAAATGCGGATAACCTCTCCCGTAAGGGGGATGAGTTTCTCGGTCTCTCAGTGTTTTTCAGTGTCTTCTGTGGTTATTGACCATCTGTGTTCATCTCGCTTCGCTCAATGGACTCTTCGAGTAATATCAGTGTTCATCTGTGGTTAAAAATTTTGATTATCTCTGCTATCTCCGCGTTCTCTGCGGTTAAATACTTCCTTTCTGTGTTCTCTGTGGTTAAACTTTCGCTGCTATCGCTTCAGGCGATTCAGCAAGAAGTTTTTTTAAGAATTTACCAGTATAAGATTTTTCGCTCTTAGCCACTTCCTGAGGCGGTCCTTCGGCTACAATCCAGCCCCCTTCGTCGCCGCCCTCTGGTCCTAAATCAATAATCCAGTCCGCACATTTTATCACTTCAAGATTGTGCTCAATCACTAAAACCGTATTGTTCATCGAAACCAAACGGTCTAATACCGATAAGAGTAATCGCACATCCTCGAAATGAAGTCCAGTGGTTGGCTCGTCCAAAAGGTAAAGAGTTCGACCGGTCGCAATCTTAGATAATTCTTTGGCTAATTTTATACGCTGGGCTTCGCCGCCGGAAAGAGTGGGCGCGGGCTGACCTAATTTGATGTAACCCAAACCAACGTCATTTAATAACTCAAGTTTTCGCCGAATCGGCGGTATATTGGCAAAGAAATCCAATGCCTCAGAAATGGTCATATCCAAAACTTCGTGGATATTCTTTCCCTTATATTTAATCTCTAAAGTTTCACGATTATACCTTTTGCCTTTACAGACATCGCAGGATACATAGACGTCCGGTAAAAAGTGCATCTCAATCTTAAGGATACCGTCACCGGCACAGGCTTCGCACCTGCCACCCCGAACATTGAAAGAGAACCTGCCTGGCTTGTAACCGCGAATTCGGGCATCCTTAGTCTTGGCAAATAATTCTCGAATTGGTCCAAAGGCATTGGTATAAGTGGCGGGATTGGAACGAGGGGTCCTGCCAATGGGCGATTGGTCAATATTTATCACTTTATCAATCCAGTCGACATTTAATATTTTATCATGGTTACCGGGTTTGGTTCTTGAGTCATAAAAAGTCTGAGCCAAGGAGCGATAAAGGATGTCGGTGACTAATGTGCTCTTACCTGAACCAGAAACACCAGTGACGCAGATGAATAGACCCAAAGGAATCTTAACATCGATTGATTTTAGATTATTTTCCCGGGCGCCTTTAATTAAGAGAAAATCACCGTGGGGTTTGCGCACGGCTAAAGGAATCGGAATCGACTTCTTACCACTGAGATAAGCCCCGGTTAATGATTTCTTATTCTCTTTAATTTCATCCGGGGTACCGGTTGCAACCACATAACCGCCAGTTTCGCCGGCACCTGGACCCAAGTCAATCACATGGTCGGCACTGAGAATTGTGTCTTTATCATGCTCAACGACAACTACGGTATTGCCTAAGTCGCGAAGTTTCTTTAAGGTATCAAGCAGACGATGATTATCACGCTGGTGCAAACCGATGCTTGGTTCGTCCAGGATATAAACCACGCCGACCAAGCCGGAGCCAATCTGGGTAGCTAATCGAACTCTTTGCTCTTCACCGCCGCCTAAAGTTTCAGCGGTTCGGTCAATGGTCAGATAATCTAAGCCGACCGAGAGCATAAAGCTCAGTCGTTTTTGCATTTCCTTAATGATTTCCCGGCTAATCACCCGCTCTTTTTCGGTCAGATTAATTTCGGTAGTAAAGAACCGGTACGCACTCTTAATCGACATTTTTGAAACGTCATTGATATTCAAATCATTAATCTTTACGGCTAAAGCTTCTTTTTTCAATCGCGCGCCGTTACAGTCCGGACAGGGCAGAACCGACATAAATCGTTCGACCCATTCGCGGCGGGATTCGGACTCGGTCTGTTTATAGATGCGCATCAGAAACGGCACCGCACCCTCAAATTTATCGTACATTTCGAACTTACTGTTATCCCAGCGGGTATATTTAATTTTTATTTCTTCATCGGAGCCATAGAGCAGTATATTCTTGGCAGCTTTCGGCAATTGTCGAAACGGGATAGCCAAATCAAAATCGTATTCTTTAGCGACTGATTCCAGCTGCGAGCTAAACCAATTACTGGTCGGCTCGCCCCAGGATTCAATCGCACCTTCCATCACACTCAGATTCGGGTCAGGGATTAAGCGGTCTGGGTCAATCTCCATTCGGGTGCCCAAGCCGTGGCAGGTCGGGCAAGCACCATAAGGTGAATTGAAGGAGAAGAGCCGCGGGGTAACTTCTTCGTAACTGAAACCGCAATCAACACAAGCAAGCGCTTCGGAAAAGACTCGGTCTTCCTTGCCATCAATGCCAATAACGCAGAGTCCTTCGCCTTCTTTGAGAGCGATTTCCAAAGAATCAGCCAGACGTTTTTGAATCTCAGGTTTGATTACTAAGCGGTCAACCACCACTTCGATGTTGTGCTTTTTATATTTGTGTAATTCCGGTACTTCGTCTATTTCGTAGATTTTACCGTCAACCCGGACTCGGATAAATCCGCGCTTTTTAGCTTTTTGTAACAATTCTTTATATTCACCTTTTCTGCCCCGAACCAAGGGTGCAAGAATTTCGATTTTGGTGTTCTCTTTTAAGGTGAGAATCGAATCGACAATCTGGTCAGTGGTCTGTGAGGAAATTTTCTTATTACAATTCGGACAATAGGGGAGACCGATGCGGGCAAAGAGTAACCGGAGATAATCATAGATTTCGGTTACGGTGCCGACCGTGGAACGGGGATTGCGGGCGGATGTCCTTTGCTCGATGGCGATTGCCGGGGAAAGTCCTTCGATATAATCAATATTAGGTTTTTCCAGCATGCCAAGAAATTGCCGGGCATAGGCAGAAAGCGATTCGATATAGCGACGCTGACCTTCGGCATAAATCGTATCAAAGGCTAAAGAAGATTTACCCGAGCCGGAAATACCGGTAATTACGACCAATTTATTACGCGGAATCCTAATATCGATATTTTTTAGATTATGTTCACGCGCACCTTTAACAAAAATATAATCGTTTTTCACTTGAAGCAGATTAATTATAATTCAAATTGAATTAGATTCAAGTTTGGGGTTAAAAGGCGATTAACGAAAACGTTTACGCAAGTCGGATAATAGTTGGATTATTTTTGGTTGGTTGGGATTGAGTTTTAAAGATTTTTCAAAATAACTTATCGCTTTTTCCAATTCTTTTCTTTGTAAATATAGCGAGCCAATAGCCTCATAAACTTCGGGATTGGTTGAATCGATAGCTAAGGCTTTATTGAATTCATTTTCGGCATTGGTTAACTCATTTTTATAACCGTAAAGGTAGCCAGTATAAAGATGAAGCGGACTACTTGAAGGTAGCGATTCAGCAAACAATTTAAAAGTGGTTAATCCATTATCAATCCGACGGCGTTTAATATAAAGGTAACCAAGGTTGGAAAAAAGGTCGCTCCGGGTTGGGCTAATTTTAATGGCAGAAATAATCGTTGTTACCGCTTCAGATAAATTGTTTTGGGAGTCCAAAATGGAGGCTTTGGCAATGTATGCTTCTAAATCATTCGGAAAAGTATGAATTGCTTTGTCGAAATATAATAAAGCTTGTTGATTGTAATTCAATTTTTGATAACACAAACCTAAATAATAGTAAGTTCGTTCAAAGTCGGGAAAGATTTTCGTTACTGATTCAAGGCGTTTAATCGCATTCTGATAATCATTTTTTTGCATTAGTTGAGTGGCAGTGTTATATTGATTAAGAGCCTGAAAGATTAAATTTTCAATTTTTGTGGTCTGGGTATCATCAAAGAATTCTTTTTTCGGGTCCTGGTTAAAGAGCGAAACATCGAAATAGGGTGAATAAGAGAATTTTGGTAATACCGGTTTTGCTTTATTTTCAGTTAAGACTTGATAGATTCGAAAAGTGTTGGTCTGATGTCTGAGGGCAGAGTGTCGCAAGCTTTCCGGTTGGAACTGCATTAGGTATGCTGCCGAACTCTTTTTGACTTTCATATTGTCGGTTAGATAACGATTTGACTCTTTGGAATTGTCCAATAAGAAATCCTGTTGATAAACGACATATTTGATTTGATACTTATTGATTAATTTTAAGAAATCAGTTTCATCCTGATAAAAAGCGCTTAAACATTCTTTGGCTCGAATGCGGGTTATGGCATTTTCGTAGATTGGCTCAATGATTATCGGTCTGTCAACATAAGTGAAAAGCATAGCACTAATATCAACATCGGCAAGGATTGCCTGGTCTGGTTTAGTATTTTCTTTAATCCAGTTAGTTAAACTTTTCCAATCCGAACCATAAGCCGTCGGTTTGGTCAGCCATTCTTTAGATAGTCTTAAATAATAACGTTCGAATAATTTTCCATAGTTAAGAGCCTTATATGACTCAATAACGAAGCCACAAAGCAAGATTGTCAAAAGCAAACGCCAAGTTTTTTTTCTTGGTAGAATAAGATTTAAGTTGCCGCCAATTGCAATTGCGACGAAGAAGAAGAGAAAAACTTCAAGTCGGATTACCAGTAGATAGAGAATGGCAAAGGCAATTATGAAATAAGACAGGAAAAGTCGTGGATAATCGAATCGTTTGAAGAAATTCCGATTGAGCGAACCGAGCCAGCCAATAATCGCTAGAATAAAAGGAACCAGCATTGAAAAAAGGATGGAAAATGGTCCAGGGCTGGCAAAAGGTCCCATCCAAATCGAGCGGGCATCAAAAGAAAGCGCGGCTGGGTTATCGGGTTTCCTCCCAAGGTGAATAATCTTAGCGATTATCGTTGCAAAGACATGACCGTATTCAGCAAAATATTTGGGGAATAGTCGAATTATGACTAAATAAAATGGTATTATGCTAAGGGCAAATATTGTTCTTTTTACAATAGTAATTCGGTGTTTTTCTTGCGTGATTATGGAAATTAACCATAACCATACGGTCATTATTATTGGAAACGAAAATACAAAATATTTAGAACTAATTGGTTGCCAGATTACACCAGCTATCAAGATAGGCAGTAGAAAGAGCCAAAGATTTTTAAATGTTTGGATTTTAGCTGATTCATTATTTAAAATAAAGTAGAACATTAGGAATATGACAAATACCGTGAAGAAGAATTGGGATAAATGCCAGGAGATTAAAGCTATGGCAAAACTGACTCCAGAGAAGAACAAAAGGAAATTTCTACTTGAATTTCCCCTCCCTTGATGGGAGGGGGTGGGGGAGGGTGTTTGCCGAAGCTTAATCTCACCCTCACCTTTATCCTCCCCCATCGAGGGGGAGGAGAGCTTGATGGTTTTGGAACTGTTTTGAATGGTTCTGAAGAAAAGATAGAGTGCAGTAAAGATAAAAGGCAAGGTAAATTCTTCCCGCAGGTAATTACCGGTGATACGCCAAAAACTGGCAATACCGATAGTATAAAATATTGCCGCAATTAAACCGCTTGCTTTCCTTTGCCAGATTGCCGTTCCTAAAAGAAAGACCAGCAAAACCGAAAGCGAAGAAAAGATATTGACAAAGTATTTCACATAATCGGTGAATGGAATTTTAGGAAATAGTAAACGATAAGAATTGCCGATAACCCAGTCCATAGTTAAGTGAATCAAGGTTCGAACTCTTAGACCTTCGGGATAAAGGACCTGCTTATCGATAACCGGAATTTTTTTGCCCTGGCTATACATTTCAGCATAATGGAAACGTAACGCCGCATCGGAATAATATAATTTCCCATCCCCGAAGTTATGAATTTTAATGAAAGAGTTTAATCCAATAAGAATATTTATTGAAATTATATAAACGGTTGTAATTATAGTATTTCTGCGCATTTTACTCATAATTCAATCGAACCATAGTATAATTAGCATTAATTAGCTGTCAACACTACTGCCAGTCAATCATTGACAATAAAGAAATATTGATTATGCTGAAGCCATGCGCGTGCCAGTAAATTGGCTCAAAGAATTGGTCGATACGGAGAAAACTCCTCAAGAATTGGCTGACCTTTTCGTCAGCCGAGGTCTTGGCGTAGAAAATATTTTACGAGTAGGGGAGAGATTGGAAAATACTTTAGTTGGAGAGATAATTAATACCGACCCTAAGGAAATTGCAGTTTCAGTCGGTAAAGATAGTTACAAATTATTAATTTCTAATTTCCAATTTCCAAACCTTAAGCTTGGTGATAAAGTTGTCTTTGATGCTAAAACCAAGCAGGTCCTAACCAAAGGTGAAATTGAATTTGAGGGTAGTGAGATTGTTTTTCTACCAAAAGAAGCAATAACTGGCGAAAAGGTATTATCCTATTTGGATGATTATGTTTTAGATTTTGAAATCGCACCGAATCGTGGGGATTTGATGGGGGTAATCGGTATAGCCCGAGAGCTGGCTTGTTACGAAGAAAAAGAGTTGAATTTGCCAAAAATAAAACTTACTGAAGATCCAACTCCAATCGCGGATAAAGTCAGTTTAGAAGTGATTGATAAGCAAGGTTGCCCGGATTACATTGCCCGATTAATTTTAGACGTTAAAATTGCTCCATCGCCATTCTGGTTGCAATGGCGTATTCATGCCTGTGGTTTGCGACCGGTGAGTAATGTAGTTGATATCTCAAACTATATCCTGTTCAAATATGGTCAACCACTGCACACGTTTGACTATGATAAACTTACTGGTAAAAAAGTAATTGTCCGTCGAGCGCAAAAAGGTGAAAAGATTCGAACCATCGATGGCGTGGATAGAAATTTGAACGATTCAGTCTTGATGATTGCTGATGCAAGCCGGAGCGTAGCGATAGCTGGAATTATGGGTGGATTTGACAGCGAGATTTCGATTGCGACCAAAAATGTTTTGTTAGAATGCGCACGGTTTAATCCGGTAATAATCCGCAAGGGTACTCAATTCCTAAAATTAACGACCGAGGCGTCAAAACGGTTCGAAATGGGAATCGATACCGATAGTTTGGAAAATGCTTCAAAAGAAGCAACGACGATGATTGCTGATTTAGCCCAAGGCAAAGACTGTCAAGGTAAAGCCGAATTTCGTACGCCGGTAACACAAAAAACGGCAGAACTCTCTCCGATTCGGGTCAACAAATTATTGGGGATAAAATTAAATAAACGAAAGACCAAACAGATTTTGGTTTCCTTAGGGTTCCAGGTAAAAGAAAAAGAATCGTTATGGCAAGTGCAAATTCCTTCGTTCCGAACCGACGTGCAGCGCGATGCGGATTTGATTGAAGAGATTGGGCGCGTCTATGGCTATGTTGATATTCCAAGCCGATTTCTATTACAAGGTAAGGAACCGGGTCGACGAAACCAAGTTTCGCAAAAGCTTAATGAAATTCGCAATTCCTTAAGTGGTTACGGCTTTAATGAAATTTATACCATCAGTTTTACCGACGAACCTACTGCCCAGCTCTTTTATCCTGAGGCAAAAGCAAAAATACCTAATCCGTTGAATGAGAGGTACGCGGTTTTAAGACCGATGCTTTTATCAACAATGTTAGAAGTAGTCAATTTGAATCTCAGAAAGGGGAATAAAGATTTGAGGTTATTCGAAATCGGTAAAATCTATTTTGATGACCAGGGTCCAAAAGAGACAACTTGTTTGAGCGCGGTAATGACTGGTGCGAAATTTCCGATTAACTGGGCGACTAAGCCAGAGTCGATTGATTACTATGACCTAAAAGCGGTTCTTGACATACTCGGAAAAGAATGGCAGTTACCTGACATTAGTTACATTCCCAAACTCCGAAAGTTTTTAAAAGCTCAGGATTCAACTGCGATAAAAGTTGGGGATAATGAAATCGGTTTTATCGGTTCACTTACTAAAGAGATAAGTGACCGTTATGAATTAGGGCAAGAAGTTTACATCTTTGAAATTTACTTAGAGAAGGTATGGCAGTCGATTGCCCAGTGTAAATGCTTTAAACCACTACCTAGATTTCCTGGGGTAGTTAGAGATTTTGCCTTTGTCTTAGATAAACAAATTTCTGCGGCTGAGGTCAAAAAGCGGGTCTGGCAATATGGTGGTGAACTTTTGGAAAGCGTTGAGACGTTTGACTGTTTTAGCGGCGGTCCGCTAGCTCCGGATAAGAAAAACTTAGGAATTCGTTTGCTATTGCGTTCCCCTGACCGAACTTTTCTTGATGTTGAAGCTAATCGTATATTTGATGAAATTCTTGCCGGTTTGAAACAAAATTTGAACGCTAATCTGCGAGGAGAAAAAGATGGATAAGGTGCAAATTCCTGAGGCAGAGTTCTTAGAATTAGAACAGAAGATTGAAAAGTTCTTAACAGTAGTTGAAGCAATAAAACAAGAAAATCAAAAACTCAAGGAAGAAATCAATAGACTACAAACAGAAAAAGCTTCGGTAATCGAACGAATCAACTTATTGCTTGACAAAATCGATGAATTATTATAATATTAAGCAGCAGTGTGAGCTTTATGAAAAATTTGGATGTTAATATATTTGGAAATGAATATAAGATAAAAACCGATGATGAAGGAAATTTTATCTTGAATGTAGCAAAAATTGTTGATAGTAAAATGCGTGAGGTTCACGAGAAATATCCGAAACTTTCACGCTTGGAAACCGCAGATTATGCTTGTCTAAACCTGGTCGAGGATTATCTGCGACAAGATAAGGAGAAAACGGAATGGGTTAAAACCCGAATCGGGTTGCTCATTGAAAAATTGGAAAGAGTAGTTTAAGCTCCCTGCTGTGTTCGTGACGGGTGACGAAGTCTTTACCTAACACCCATAAGAAGGGTGCCGGATTCGGGTGTGGATTGCATGAGCGTTTGACGCAATTAGCATGAAGCACCCCTGAGGCGCCTGCGTTATTCAAGGGTTCAGAGACTTGAACTCGCACGGCACCAAGCGGGGATTTTTTTTCTAATTTACCCTACACCTATGCTCAATTGCTAATCTACCAGACATAGCTTTGAGAAAGAGTTAATTTCTCACCGGCATAGGTTCGGGGTTGACCGTTTTCCCGTATGGGGAAATGGAGGAAAAATGACAATAACGATTATTAATATCGTAATTTTTGCAGCATTAGCTGTTATCGGATTCTTTCTCGGGTTTATTATCAGCCATAAAATTGGCACCTTTCGTCTGAAAACCCGGGAAGCCGAAGCGAAAAGACTAATCGAGGAAGCAAAAAATAACGCCGAAAACCTCAAGCAAAAAACAGAAATTTCGCTTAAAGAAGAATGGTATCGAGAACGAGTTAAATTTGAAGAAGAAACCAACAATCGCCGAAAAGAAACTGAAAAAATCGAAAGAAAAATCTCCGAACGAGAAATCGTTCTAAATAATAAAGAGAATGTTCTAACTCATCGCGAATCCGATCTTTTACGCCGCGAACGGGAATTGATTTCCCGAGAAAAGGTGATAAGGGCTAAAGCGGAAAGGTATGACCAGTTAATAAATACCGAGAATGAACGACTGGTCAAACTTGCTAACCTTAGTATCGAGGACGCCAAAAAAGAGCTACTGAAAAATCTCGAGAATCAAGCTCATCTGGAAGCAGCGCAGATGGTTAAAGAGATAAAAGAAAATGCAAAGGTCGATGCTGAGTCTCAAGCAAAAGAAGCGTTGTTAGCATCAATCCAGCGTTGTGCAATCTCACATGCCGCCGAAACGACCGTTTCCGTAGTCAATCTGCCATCGGATGAACTGAAAGGTCGGATTATCGGTCGCGAGGGTAGAAATATCCGGACGTTTGAAACTTTGACTGGCGTTGAGGTTGTAATTGATGATACCCCAGGGGCGATTGTGATTTCCGGCTTTGACCCGATTCGACGCGAGATTGCCAAACTCTCCATGGAGAAATTAGTATCGGATGGCAGAATCCATCCAACCCGAATCGAAGAAGTAGTGGCGAAAACGACTGAAGAGATGGAAAATATCATTAAAAATGCCGGCGAAGCATCAGTTCTGGAGTTGGGGATTGTTGGATTAGCCCCGGAATTAGTAAAACAGTTAGGTAGGTTAAAATACCGGACCAGTTATGGGCAAAATGTGCTTTTACATTCGAAAGAAGTCTCCTTACTTGCAGCATTAATGGCACAAGAATTGGGGTTCGACCCCGCACCCGCCCGGCGTGCTGGTTTACTTCATGATATCGGGAAGAGCGCTGACGTTTCATTGGAAGGAACCCATGCTCAGATTGGCGCCGAAATTGCCCGTCGTTCGGGCGAGGAAGAACTAATCGTCAATGCGATTGCAGCTCATCACGAAGAAGTCCCTTTCAATTCACCTTATGCTTTTTTAGTTGCCGCCGCCGATAGTATTTCAGGGTCTCGTCCTGGGGCACGACGCGAGAGTTTTGAGGCTTATATTAAACGGATTGAAAAATTAGAGGCGATTGCGGCTTCATTTCCGGGCGTGGATAAGGCTTATGCAATTCAAGCCGGTCGTGAAGTTAGAATTTTGGTTCAACCGGAGGGAGTATCCGATGAGGAAGCGGCAGAACTTGCAGCTAAAATAGCCGCTCAGATTCAATTAGAATTGAAATATTCGGGCCAAATCAAAGTGACCGTTGTACGTGAGACCAGGGCAGTTAACTATGCTCGTTAAACGAATTTTATTTTTAGGTGAAATTTGCGCCGACAAAGCCCGTCAAGCTGTAATCAGAAACCTTGAAAATCTTAAAAAGAAAAACGGGGTTTCGTTTGTAATCGCCAACGGTGAAAATGTTGCCGGTGGTTATGGAATTACGGCTAAACTGGCGGATGACCTATTCAAAGCGGGCGTTGATTGTATCACAACCGGTGACCATTTTCTGGACCGGCGCGAGGCTGAAAACTTCTTCGACGCCGAACCCAGGATTTTACGTCCCCTAAACTATCCGGATAAGGTTTGTGGGCATGGTTATGGAATATATGAATTTGAGAACTGTCATATCGGAGTTATTAATCTTTTAGGCAGGGTTTTTTTAAAAGCAATTGACTGCCCATTTCAAAAAGTGGAAAAAGCCGTTGATTTAATGAACCCAATAACCAGCACCATAATTGTAGACTTTCATGCGGAGGCGACGGCTGAAAAGGTAGCGATGGGTTGGTTTCTAGATGGTAAAGTTTCCGCTGTCTTAGGGTCCCATACTCATGTTCAGACCGCTGATGAAAGGATTCTACCCAATGGCACGGCTTATATTACCGACGTCGGGATGTGTGGACCTTTCGATTCGGTGATTGGAATGCGGATCGATTTGTCATTAAAGCGAATTATTAATGCGGTGCCGGTTCGCTTGCACCCGGCTAAAAGCAATGTTCACATTTGCGCAGTATTGCTGGACTTGGACACGGAAACCGGTAAGGCATTAGCAATCCAGCGAATCAACCTGCCTGTCATCGAAGCGAAAAGGGCTGAATCCGAAATAACGTCGGAGAATAATAAGCAAGATATCGATTGAACCGAATTCCCTTAACCGTAGTCTAAATAAATAAATAAAAGTGAAAGAAACATTAAATAAAGTTAAAGTAATGTTTTATGAAGATACCGACATTTTATTTGAAGAATTTATGGATATACATTTCTCCTTACTGGACGTCGTCTGGGCGCCGGCTACCGACCTCTTCGTTACGGCTGAGCAGATATATTTAATGATGGAAATTCCTGGTGTGAGAAAAGAAGATTTAACGCTTATGGTGGCACCGACCTGGGTTCAAATTCGTGGCACAAAGCAATCGCCCGAAGCTTTTAAGCAAGGAGTAAGCTTTTATAAGCTTGAAATACCTTATGGCTATTTCCAAAAACGAGTCGTTTTGCCATTCCGGGTTGAACCGAAAAATTTGAAGATTTCTTTAACTGATGGACTTCTAACTTTGGAATTTAAACGTAAGGAAAAAAAGAGTAAAAGTTATTAAGGTAGAATGAAAGAATTTGTTGAAGAAACTAAAATCTATAATATACCGGAAATCTTGCCCGTACTACCGATAAAAGGGGGTGTAATCTTTCCAAATTTAATCTCACCCTTAGTCATTACCACTACCCGTTCGGCAAAACTGGTGGATGAGACCTTAGCCGGTGACAAACTGGTGCTCTGCGTAACCCAGAAAAATCCTGATATTGAAGAAGCCCAACCCGAAGACTTATACTCGGTTGGGACCGTGGTTTTAATCTCAAAGATGCTTAGATTTCCCGATGGAACGATGCGGCTTTTGGTCCAGGGTTTAAAACGGGCAAAGGTAATCAACTTTACTCAAGAAGAGCCTTATCTTAAGGCAAAGGCCGAAACAGTAGAGGAAATTGATAAAAAAGACATTTCGGTCGAAGCCTTAATGCGAAATGTGGTGAATCTATTCCATCAATTGGCTGATATGGCGCCTTATTTACCCGAAGATATGACTACTGTTGTAATGAATATCGAAAGTCCTGGGCGGCTTGCTGATTTCGTTGCCAGTTATACCAATTTTGATATTGCTGATAAACAGAATCTTTTAGAGACGCTCAATCCGAAAGAACGACTTTCTCGTCTTGCCCCGTCGCTGACCAAAGAAATTAGTATCCTAGAACTGGGTGCCAAGATTCGTGACCAGGTAAAAGGTGAATTGGATAAGACTCAGCGCGAGTATTATCTGCGGGAGCAGATGAAGGCGATTCAGAAAGAACTGGGCGAGATGGATGAACGGTCAGCCGAAATTAATGAGCTAAAAGATAAGATTGAAAAAGCCAAGATGCCGAAAGAAGTTAAGGAGGTGGCATTAAAAGAAGTCGACCGTTTAGCCCGGATGCCACCCGCCGCGGCTGAATATACTGTTTCCCGAACCTATATCGATTGGGTAATTACTTTACCGTGGTCAGTTAGTTCAGAAGACAATTTGGACATCAAACGAGCCAAACAGATTCTCGACGAGGACCATTACAATTTAGAAAAAGTTAAGGAACGGATTATCGAGTATCTGGCAGTTAAGAAATTACGAAAAGATTCGAAAGGTCCAATTCTATGTTTTGTTGGTCCACCCGGCGTTGGGAAAACTTCCTTAGGTCGTTCGATTGCCCGGGCATTGGGCAGAAAATTTATCCGCTTCTCTTTAGGCGGAATTCGAGACGAGGCTGAAATCAGGGGCCATCGCCGGACTTATGTTGGTGCTCTGCCCGGCCGGATAATTCAGGGAATGAGAAATGCCGGGACTAATAACCCAGTGTTTATGCTGGATGAGATTGATAAGGTCGGTATGGACTTTCGGGGCGACCCGTCGTCGGCGCTTTTGGAAGTTTTAGACCCCGAGCAGAACTTTTCCTTTTCGGACCATTATCTTGAAGTGCCGTTTGATTTATCGAAAGTAATGTTTATTACCACGGCTAATTTAGTTGACCCGATTCTACCGGCACTCAAAGACCGGATGGAAATTTTGGAATTACCTGGTTACATTGCCGAAGAGAAACTTTTGATTGCTAAGAGTTTTTTGATACCCAGACAGGTCACAGAATCCGGTTTAAACGGGAAAAATATTGAATTTACTGACCAGGCATTAGAATTGATAATTAACGAATACACGCGCGAAGCGGGCGTTAGAAATCTGGAAAGAGAGATTGGCTCAATCGCACGCAAAGTCGCTCGCAAGTTTGTCGAAGGAAATAACAAAAAAATTAAGATTGCGAAAAAAGAAGTTAAAGAATTTCTGGGTCCGCAAAAATTCTTTTCCGAAGTCGCCGCGCGCAAAGGAACGACTGGGGTTTCAACCGGTTTAGCAGTTACCCCTTTTGGGGGTGAAATTATATTCATCGAATCGTCGAAAATGCGCGGTAAAAAAGGTTTAACTTTGACCGGTTCTTTGGGCGAGGTAATGAAAGAATCAGCCCAAGCCGCATTATCGTTCATTCGCTCTAATGCCAGAAAATTTGAAATCAAAGATGATTTCTTCGATAATTACGATATCCACATTCATATCCCAGCCGGCGCAACGCCGAAAGATGGTCCCTCCGCCGGAATCGCTATCTCAGCCTCGCTTTTGTCCTTATTAAAAGAAAAGCCGCTTGACCCCAATACGGCAATGACGGGAGAAATAACCCTGACCGGCAGAGTGTTACCGATTGGTGGAGTAAAGGAGAAGGTTCTAGCAGCAAATCGGGCAGGCATCAAAAATGTGATTTTACCCGTAGAAAATAAAAAAGATTTAGAGGAAATTCCGCAAAAAGTTAAAAAGGGGTTAAATTTTAAATTTGTCAAATCAATCAAAGACGTCTATCGTATTCTCTTCAATCAGAAGCAGGTGAACGATCGATACAAGGTCAAATCCTCCTAAAAAATCTCAGCAAATATTGTAAGATTAAGTCAGAAAAATGGTCTTGCTGCGTTAAAGACCTAATTTAAGATTACAATTAGTTGACGAAGTATACTTAAGCGATACAATTCCAACATAGAGCAAGAAGGTCGAAGTTAATACCAATTTGGTTGACTTTTTAGTTTTAATTCGTAGTATCGGTTAGCCAGTGATTAAGTTCGGCACCTTTCTCTTTCGCTGGCGCGATGTAATTGGTTTTATCGCCTTCGGTTTAATCTGGCTGCTTGCTCGACCCAATTGGTTATCAATCTGGATTAGTTTACCTGTTATTTTCATTGGGCTATTTTTTCGATTTTGGGCTAACGGCTACATGAACAAAGAGGGGAGAAGTAACGAAATTATGGCTAAATCATTAATTACTCAAGGTCCTTATCGTTTTATCCGAAATCCTTTATATCTTGGTAATTTCTTTTTAACTTTAGCAGTTCTAATTGGTTCGAATCCACCAATTTATTTAACTTTTTTAATAACTTTTCTTTTCTGGGTTGAATATTCAATGATTATTAATGCAGAACAAGATTTTCTGACTAAACAGTACGGTGAGAAATATTTGTCATATTGCAAAACAACCGGTGCAATTATACCTAAGGGATTATTTTCGGAATTAAGGCGTAAGCCTTTTATAAAATCCTTACGGATTAAATCCAATCCGAAGTTACTACTTCGTAATGCGATTAGCGAACTTCAAACAATAATAATTTTGTTGATAATTTATGCTTTAATTTACTTAAGGATGGGAAGAAAGTTTTAATTAATAAAGCTTTTTATTTCGGCATTGGAATCTTGATGCCGTGTTTTTTAGCGGTGTTAATCGCTAATTCGTAACCAGCATCATAATGCCGAGCAACGCCAATCCCTGGGTCATTGGTTAAAACACGTTCCAGTCGTTTTGCCATTTCGGCTGTGCCATCAGCGACAATGACCTGTCCGGCATGAATTGAATAGCCAATTCCTACCCCACCACCATGATGAACTGAAACCCAGGAAGCACCGGATACCGCATTCAATAGAGCATTAAGAATGGGCCAATCGGCAATCGCCTCCGAACCGTCCTGCATCTTTTCGGTCTCCCGATTGGGTGAGGCAACTGAACCCGAATCAAGATGGTCACGACCAATCACTACCGGAGCCTTAATTTCTCCTTTTTTTACCAGTTCATTCAGCGCCAAGCCAAATTTATCCCTTTCGCCATAACCCAGCCAGCAGATTCTCGCTGGCAAGCCTTGGAATGGTATTTTCGCCTGGGCTAATCTTATCCAGCGCTTTAATGATTCATTGTTCGGAAATAATTTTAAGACCAATTCATCGGTTTTATAAATATCATTTTTGTCACCGGACAAAGCTACCCAGCGGAAAGGTCCTTTGCCCTGACAGAATAAAGGTCGAATATATTCTAAAACAAACCCCGGGATATTAAACGCATCCTTAACTCCAGCTTTCTGGGCTTGGGCTCGAATATTATTGCCATAATCAAACGCAATTGTCCCTCTTTTCTGCATTTCGAGCATCGATTCCATCTGACGCGAGATTGATTCATAAGAACGTTTGATATAAGTTGCCGGGTCCTTTTGACGAAGTGCGATTGCTTCAGTAAAAGACATCTTGCCCGGCACATAGCCGTTCAACTCATCATGAGCCGAAGTCTGGTCGGTCAAGATATCGGGAATAATATTCCGTTTTACCAGTTCCGGGTGAATATCCGAAGCATTACCCACCAGTCCAATTGAACGCGGTATCTTTTGTTTCACTGCTTCATCAACCAATTTCAGCGCTTCATCCAAATCATCAACCATCATATCACAAAAACCTTGTTTGACTCTTCGCGCAATGCGTTTTTGGTCTACTTCGACATCAAGGATTACCCCTTCGTTCATGGTAACCGACAATGGCTGAGCACCGGACATACCGCCCATACCAGCAGTCAGAACCCATTTCCCTTTTAAAGTGCCGTCAAAATGTCTTCGGGCACATTCGGCAAAGGTCTCGTAAGTACCCTGGATAATTCCCTGAGTACCAATATAAATCCAGGAGCCAGCCGTCATCTGACCATACATAATAAGACCCAGTGCTTCCAATTTTCGGAAATAGTCCCAGTTTGCCCAGGCTGGAACTAATAATGAGTTGGCAATTAAAACTCTTGGTGCATAGGGAAATGTCTTAAAAATACCAACCGGTTTGCCGGATTGGACTAAAAGCGTTTCGTCATTTTCCAATTTCTTCAGCGATTCGACAATGGCTAAATAACATTCCCAGTTTCTTGCCGCTTTACCCGACCCGCCGTAAACGATTAATTCTTCCGGTTTTTCCGCAACTTCGGCATCGAGGTTATTCTGAAGCATTCTCAAAGCCGCTTCCTGATGCCAGCCTTTACAGGTTATTTCTTTTCCTCTGGGTGCTCTAATTGGTTGATAATCCATAAAGCAATTATAATTTAGATTCAATCTCTGTCAATCGAAGAAAGAAAATGTTTAACCACAGAGAACACAGAGGCCGCAGAGTAAAACCACTGAAGACACTGAATACACAGAAAAGAATTCACCCAAAAATGTAGGGGTCGGATTCATCCGACCTGTAATCTCCTGAAAATGTTGAGTTTTTTATTTTGTAATATGTGTTGAAATTTGGTATTTTTGTGCCAGCAAAAGTATGCCTATTAGGCATACTAAAAATCGACCCATTTTTTCGTCTAAGTCTTGAAAATTGAAAATTTTACATTGAAAATTGCTTAGAGGGGGGGTATCACCTAGGGGGTGACCCCCTAAGTGGCTTGGGGAGTCGCCTCGGAGGTCGCTTCGGGAGTCGCTTCTGAGGTTGGTTGGGGGGTTGATTAGGGGACAGCTTGGGAGGCAACTTCGGGGACAACCTGGGGAGCAGCTTCGGGAGCAAGCTGGGGAGTAACTTCGGGAGTTGACTCGGGGGTAGCCCCCTAAGCAGCTTGGGGAGTCGGTTCGGGGGCTGGCTGATAAATAGCCTATGGAGCGCTTATTTTCTCAGCATATGCTAAGAAAGACTTAGCAACACATTCCATTAGAGGAAGCGCTTTTTTTACCGATTCTTCATCTTTAAGGTTAAAAGGGACTTTCTTCTTTTCTCCCTCTTTGGCATGATTGAGGCAACATCTGTTTTCTTTGTATAGATAAGATGCAACATCTTGGATAATCTCACTTTGCTTAACCACGATACCTAATTCCTTTGCTTGGTTTTCTAAATCTAGTAATTTATTCTGAACGCACTCTTGTAAACCGAGTTCAAGCATGGGTTGCTCTTTAATCTCCCCAACATTCTTCTTTTGACAAATAAAGCTTGATATATTTTCAGCCACTAAGTAGAAATTGCGAAATTTTTCAAAGCAATCTTTTGATAAAGCTCCTCGTCGGAAGTACGATTCCGCATCAAATGACGCTTCCGTTATTTTTATTTTATAGGATTTTTCTGTGCGAATTGTGCGACAGGTATCACAACAAACCATCACCTTTATACGTTTTTTCGCCGAATCCGGTTCGATGTATTCTACACTCCATCCTTTTTTAATTTCGGTTGCGAAATTATGTTTCCACGAAAGTTTATTAAGGAATTTATCAGCAATTCCCTTTGCTATTGCAACTGCGTCTTCTGCTGATACGACATCTACTTTTCCAATATTATTTATTATAATAATATCAGAATCTAATCCAATTTCTGTACGATATCCATCTATCTCTTGAGAAACTTCTATCGGGGACTTTCCACTGAAGTTAAACTTTACGTTTTGCCAAATCATTTCATTATCTCCTGCCAAATGTAGTGAAGGAGTTTTTCTCTGAGTTTGTGGTCAAGAATTGAAGAAAGATAATCGTTAATAACGTTGTCCATTTTCTTTTTCATTGTCTCTAATTCAGGTAAAATCTTTTTTAGATATTTCTGGTCTTTAGGAATTTTGATTTTTTCTAATCCAGTTTGAGCGAGGATTTTTAGATATTTGGCTTCTGCTTCAGTATTACAATCAATATGCTTTTTGCCTATTTTTATACGCCAACCAAAAAGGCTTTTTTCCAAAGTTACTTCTTCCGCAGGTTGCGGGATAGTTCGGGTGGCGAGATTCTTTTGGGATAATATTTTTTCTTTATAAAATTTACCCAAAGTCTCATCACCAATTTTGTCCATTACAGTTTTCAGCAGCATATCAACATCAATACCTTCTTTGGTTTTGCGCTTTGCTCCAACGCTATTTGCCTTCTCAATTCGGGATTTTACCAAATCCACTACTGCTCGGTAAACCTCAAGCTGTTCTTCATTAGTGAGACCTAAAATATCGCCCATAATTATTTTGTCAAGTTCTCTGCGGTCAGGTAAAATATTATTCAGGGAGACATCTTTTGGATCAGAAGCGCCAACCTCAGTAAAAACAGATGATATCGCTCGTTTTCTCATTTTTTCGTATATTTTTAATAGTTGATCTTTATGAACACCTAACAGTGAAGGTATAATGACCAATGAGTTCATTAGGTCCCGCACCATATAAACTGCTAATGTAGAAGGTCCTTGCATAATCATTGAATCTGACTCAAGAATTAAACGAATAATTGTTGAATTTAAGGTTATAAGAATATTCAGTATATCCTTCATATCATTGGGACCTATAAGGTAAAACATCTTATCTACAAAAATTTCCTGGGAAACAAATGCTGTTACAAATCTATCACGGGTATTAACCTGCCAAATTACCGGGTAATATGTCTGGTCTAACTCCCACCATCTTTCCCTACTTTCGCAGGTTGGTCTTCTGTGATAACCTTTACGTTTGCCTTCTTCAATATATTTTAATACATTAGTTCCTTTCAATGCTTTTTTATCCTTATGTATTATCAGAACTCGATACTTTAACTCTTTATAGTCAACTACAATCGTTTTACATTCTCGGGGTGACTTAATAATGTAATTTGGCACCCATTTACCATTCTCGTCTTTATGCATCCAGAATTCTTTTTCAATACCTCTTTTCTTTATTTCATCTTCGGTTAAATAAAAAAACTCATTAGCACCTGTTGTAAAACCACGTTTAACATTCGCTACTTCTTTCAACGGTATAAGCTTGCCTTTGCTTTTCTCCAAGATCTTAAAGAAAATTTCTGGTGCTCTTAAATACCTTCCCCATTTTGCACCAGCATACTTATTTTCTTCTTGGTCAAAACCTTCATCCCATAGTTCTTTTTGAGTTTTTGGATAGATTCTTAATTCATCATTCTCATAAAAATCATTGTGAGCGAGAATTGTTTGTTTGAGATCGTCTATCTTATCTACTCTCTCTTTCTTCTTTTGCCACATATCTTGTGCTGGTGGAATAAAATGTCGTAACGATTTCTTTAAATATACAAATCGAACTAGATTTTCATCTCGCTCATTCTTACCTTTGCACTTCTGTAGAATAACAATACAGGTATTAATATCTGCTTCTTCAAACCAACGCTCTACTTTTGATTCAATGATAGTTATTATTTTGTAATTCTTAAGGAAAAATTCTTGAAGTCCTTTTCCATATTCAACATCAAGCCATGAATTAGAGACAATGAAACCGAAATAACCGCCATCTTTTAGAAACTTTGTGCCATGAACAAAAAAGTAAGCGTGAATACCTGCTCTCTTACTAATATCAGCAACTTTTTTATGCTTTGGGTCCAACAATGCATTTTCAATTAACTTTTCTTTATCAACTCCAATTTTAGGAATTTCTTCTTGTCGTGTATAGGGCGGATTACCTACAATTACATCGAACCAACGAGGGTAAATAACTTCTCGTTCTGTAACCCCAAGAGTTTTTGCTCTGACTTTTCTATAATTCACTGGGTCAAAACCATCACTACCAACTCGCAGTGCAAAGAAATCTTCCTTTATGATATTAGGATAATTCTTATCAACACTCAAATCATTTATTGCAAGGTTAATTGTAGAAAGATGCGCTGGAAATTTAGCGATGTCATTTCCCCAAAGGCTGTCCAAAATCCTTTCATGTTCCTTACGCTGATTCATCATCTTCTTGTGTTGATACGCTCTGACCAGAAATGTCCCTGCACCACAAGCCGGGTCTAGGACTTTATCATCTTCGTGGTGTAAACAAAATCTTAAAATCAAGTCAACAACATCAGCATTTGTGAAGTATTGTCCTAAATTATGACGTACATCTTGAGGAATTAATCGTTCAAAAATTCTTCCGATAATATCATAACCGAGTTTTGAAAAATCGTAACGCTTGCGGAAATCAACCAAGTCTTTTATCTCTTTTACAACTTCTTTTACATCTGGAAAAGCAATCGTATCGATGAAGTCTGTAGTATAAATGGTTTCATAATCTATCTTTAATACTTGATTAAAATACGCTTGAAGTGTAGATTGGAGTAATGCTCCTTTAGTGAGACCTTCTGGTATTTCCAGCGGGTCAAGCTCATGAGATCTTTTTGCTTGAAGTAGATTATAAAAAAGAATCTTATTGACTAGTAAATATGCGGTCTGCCTTGCTGCTTTATCATAATCCTGTGGCTGATAAGAAAAACTCCAACCTTGTTCAATAAACCATTTCTGAAGTTCTTTGGAAAATTTAGTATCCTTGTGGGTTGTATTTTCAATAATTTCTCGATAAAGTCTCGCTAAACGATGAATTTTCATTTGTAATAAGTAAATTAGAATGTCATCTATCGCATGTTTTGGTTCAGGTTCTTTTTGATTATAAACCGCATAAAGTTTAAGGATAAATTGTTCTAAACTTTTTTTAATACTTTCCTTATATTTGAATTCTTCAATTTGATTGAGGTCTTCAATTTGTGAAAGACTGTAGCGATGTACAATCTGTTCATGGTCTGGTTTTAGTTCATTAACCTTGGTCGTATTCCACCAAATCAGTTCTTGGAAATTAGAAGTAACAAAATAGGGCGAATGTCTACTATTTGCTTTTCTATGAGCTGGCTCTTTTAATTCATCCATGTCCAATGGGTCAAAATATGGTTGTTTGAACTCCATCACACATGCAACATCAGCGGAACGAGGAGTTGCGCAAATGATAATGTCAGGGTATTTATCATCACTACTCCGGGTTTCAACTTCGGCTGTTCCAAAATCCAAATGATTGTCTTCAATAATTCGATTAATCCATTCAGCAATCTTCGCACAACAAGTCCGCTCGGTTTTATAGATAGTCGAATCAAATGCATCGGGGATTCTGGTTGATTTGCCTGATATCTTAGACCTCATTTCTCTTTTGCTACTTCCTTTACAATTCTTCGAGCAATTTCAAATACTGTTGCAATTCTAATGATTTTCACATCACCCATCCCTTTTATCTTAATGAACTTTTCTAAAGGTTGATTTGCCATCCCTTTAAATGAACCGAATTTAGCTAAAATTTCTTCCGCTATCTTTTCTGCCGAGCGTCCTTTAACGCCAATCGAAATGAGAATAGCTAAAAGTTCTGAATCAGATAGGCTTTCTGGGCCTAATTCTCTTAGTTTGCCACCGGGATGTTGCCATTTTGGAGTATTAGGATTCATTTATTATTAGTGATTGAATTGTAATCTCTTAAGACATGTTGTCAACATTCAATCAACGATATCTAGAGTTACAACAAAATTAAAAAGGTTCAGGATTACAGGTCACATGCCAAAAATGAGAGTCACAAAAATAAGTAATTATAAATCGCTAAATTTTAATTTTCCAGACGATATCGTTTTTTGGGTCACCCATATCGTCTTTGCCATCTTTACCGACGCTGTAAATTAAGTAGCCATCGGGTAAAGTTTGATAAACGTATTCCTTGCCATTAAAAGGGTCAGTCGGAAAATTCCCGATAATTTCATTAAGCGTTTTAGGCAGTTTGCCGGTTTTCTTTTTTTGGATTATCGTTTTTAAACCAAGCAGAGTGATATTTCTTTTGGCTTCGAGATTTTCGGTTCTGACAACAAATATTTTGAGATTCGGAATAAATATCTTTTCTAAATCACTAAAAGTTCCCGACTTCCTAATTGATTCTTCCATCGCATTCCAGTCTTTTTCGGTTTGATAATAAGGCAATTTGGTAAGTAAAATCTCTTTTTCCATTAAGTTAAGCAGTCTTAACTGGGTATATTTTCTAACCGGTGCCAGATTAGCCAAAAACAATAGAAAACGCTGCCGGGGCGTAAGCAGCATTCCGCTGCCGAAGACATTGTCCTGGAGTTTTTTGCCGGAGGAGAAAATATATTGCCACTTAACCATCTCAGCTTCGTTCACCTTGGTGAACGATGAACGGACATCAATTTTAGCAATTTCGGCGGCTAAACTTTCAAGTGCGGTAACACTTCCTTTAGGGGAAATTGTTTGAATCAGATCTAAAGTTTTAGTTAGGGCGAGCGCTTTAACTAAATGAAACAAAAACATGATGTCAATCAAGCTGAACGAAAGATTTACGGTTTTTCTTAGTACATTAAGTGCTTCTTCGGTTTTTCCCGCACCGTAAAGATTTTTAGCGTAAATGCGAAGTAAACAACAGTAGTTATTGAGATGTATAGCAGGTTGGGAAATTTTGGCGGCTAAACCGTCTTGGTAATTTAAGCCGAAATCGGCATAAGGATATTTTGACGCTTCTAATAATAGATTAATCACTTTTGTATTATCAGTAACAATTTTATTAAAGAGCGCTGGATTTTCTTCATAATCTATACTATCGGCAATATCGCTTTCCTGGGCTGCAATATTTCGTTCTGTTTTATCTTCTATTTTCATTGCCTCATAAGCATCGGTTAATAGCTCAGCGGTTCTTTTAGCCTCAGCGGATGACTTTGGTTTAATCTCGGCGATGGTCGTGGCAAAACCGGAATTTCTTAAGGAAATAAGAGTTTGATTAATTTTTTGATTAAGGATAAGGGTCGCGAGGAAGTAAAATAGCAGAATAGCTATTATTATGATTATAAGGATAACCCAAAACTTTTTCATAATACTCCTTTATTTATTCGTTAATCGTTTAGCGGTTAGCGCGGCTCGTATCGTCATTCTTTTATCGTTGGTCGAGTTCTTATTTTACTAAATTTATTCCAAGCGAGTTCGAGTTAACGAAACGGGCAGCGACAAACGATTTCCGCTTTACGATTTACAAACTGATGATAATCTACTAATATTACGTGTCAATAACAAGTTTTATCCTTAGTTTCGTACATAGATGCACTTGCCGGCTTTGTAGACTTCGAGAATTTGAAAATCTAAGGTTTTAAACGGGTCGTCGGATAAAACTAAGAAATCAGCCGAAAAACCTGGTTTTAACATGCCAATATCGTTCTCTTTAAATAGGGCATAAGCTGCGTTGCCGGTAAATAGCTTAATCGCTTGTTTAATGGTTATTCGGTGGTCTGGATTGGGATGATTTACCGCAGATTTGATGCCAAGCACCGGGTCAAGCGGGGTGATTGGTGAATCGGAACCAGCGCAAAGAGTTATACCGGCATCAATCAGTTTTCGATATGGATTGGTTAATTTTGCCCTCGAACCTAAACGTTTGGCATACATCTTTTCCGGTCCGCCCCAGTAATGCTCAAAAGAAGGTTGAACCGAGAGAATCAGACCGAGTTGAGCAATCCGTTTAATCAAATCATCGGTCAAAAGTTCGGCATGCTCAATCCGATGGCGCAATAAATTTTCGGTCATAAATTGCTCATAACAACTAACCACCTGATTGATTGCCCGGTCACCAATCGCATGAACCGCGATTTGCAGATTAGCCGCCGAGGCTTCCTGGAAAAATTTGAGCAATGCCTCATCTTCAAAATATAGAACACCCTTATTTTTCGGTTCGTCTTCATAATCTTCAAAAAGGGCTGCGGTATGAGACCCGAATGAACCGTCAATCAAAATGCAGCCGCCGATCCGCGACAGACCCATAGCTTTTATCTTTTTAATATCTTGAGTTTGGCAAAACGGAATCACTTCGATTGGCAGTTTATCTTTAATCCTAAGCAGTAATTCTAAAGAATTATCGTCGGATTCATCCGAACCAATCATCGCCACCATTGTAGTTATCCCTTTCATAACCGCTTGTTGACAAGCAAGAATAATCGCTTCAATTTTAATATCAGGATTTAAAAACTTACGGAATTTCTTTGCCGCATTTTCAAACGCTTTGCCGCGCACAATACCAGTTGGGGTACGAAATTCGTTGAGTTCGATACCATCTTCTAATTTACCATCAATGGCAATTTCTAAACCTCTGGTATTTAGGGTTGCGGAATGTCCATCAATGCGATAGAGAAGTACTGGGATATCTTTTATGACTCGGTCAAGTTCGATTCGGGTTGGATAACGTTTTTCTTTTAGATTATCTGGTTCAAAATTATAACCGAGCATGAATTTAAATTCTTTATTTTTAGTGCGACCTTGGAGTAACAAATCAAAGATTTCTTCCAGCGAATGAGCCGCAGTGAAATTAGGAAATAAATATTGTAAACCAGTCCCTAAAATATGCATATGAGATTCAATAAAACCGGGGATTATATATTTGTTTTCTAAAATGACCGTCGGTTCAGAAGAAATCGAAGAAGGCTCTTGGGTTAATTGGGAAACTTTTGAGCCTTTGACCCAGAGATAATTGAATACCTGGTCATGCTCATCCAGAGAATAGATTTTTTTAGCCGTAAATATTGTCATGGTAATTATTTTTAACCACCGAGATTATGGTAGCCGCAACCTTTAGGTTGCGTTCTTCATTTTTACGCAGGCTGAAGCCTGCGGCTACCAATGATTTCTCTGCGTTCTCGGTTGTTTTAAACATCTTCTTGAATTTCTAGGCTTTCGGAACGAGATTAGCTACCGCTTCGATGTGATAAGTCTGGGGAAATAAATCAACCAAATCGATTTCGGTCGCTTCAAAACCCAAATGGTCAAAGATTGCCAAATCGCGAGCCAAAGTTGCTGGGTTACAACTGATATAAACGATGCGCTGTGGTTTCAAGCCAGCCACTGACTGAATCAATTCGTTACTGCAGCCTTTTCGGGGTGGGTCTAAAATTACCGAATCGATTCGATTAAATTTTTTTACCCCTTGTTCAGCCGTATCGCAAAAGAATTCAACGTTTTTGACCGCGTTAAGCTTCAAATTTTCCTTGGCATCGGCTACTGCGGTTGGGCTGATTTCGATTCCAGTGACCTTTGTAACAAATTCGGCGAGGATAATTGAGAAAGTTCCGACTCCGCAGAAAAGGTCTAAAACATGTTCGGTTCCTTGCGGCGCTAAGAATTTCTTAATTAACTTGGCAATGTTCTCGGTCTGAGCCGTATTGACCTGAAAAAACGATTCCGCCGAGACCTTGAATTTTTTATTCAAGACTTTTTCATAATAAAAATCCCGACCATAAAGACATTGGAATTTATCGCCTAAAATCCGATTAGTCATAGCTGGATTTATATTTTGGACAATACCAACGATATCGGGGAAAATTTGGGATAACTGATTGTAAGCAAAAGGTCTGAGTTGGTTTGATTTGGTTACGAGAATCAAAATATATTCACCGGTATTAATGCCCTTTCGGATGATGATATGACGAAGATTGCCCTCATGATTGATTTCATTATAGATAGTTTCTTGTGATTCGTTTATTATATTCTTGATAAAACCTCGAATTTGGTCAAAGGGTTCAGGATGAAGCAGGCATTTTTCAATATCGATAACTTGATGGGTCTTGCTTCGAAAATAACCGATTTTCATTGGTGGCGCTAAGGGATATTGAGTTTTATTGCGATAATGCCATTCGGATAGTGCTCTGGCAGGATTTGATGCCGGAATAAAGATTTTGCCCACCCGCTGTAAAGTATCATTGGTTATAAGTTTCTTCATTACTAACTGAGCATCATAAGTAAGATGTTGAAAAGTGCAGCCGCCGCAGGAATAAAAATAAATACAGGGAGGATTTCGTCTTAACGGCGAGGGTTCGATAATTTCCCGGATTCTCCCGATATAATAATCTTTCTTTTTGTCTGTAATTGAGACAAGCAAGCGGTCTTGAGGAGCGGAAAATGGAACAAAGACTTTGATACCATTATATTGCCCAATCCCATCACCACCATAAACAATCTTATCAATTGTAAGTTCAATCACCATGAATACATGAAAATCAACCACGAAGGCACGAAAAGCCCCGCAACTCGAAGAGTCATCTGAGCCCACAATAAATGGAAAATAAAGAATACCATCCGTCTCAGGTGGATACGAAAATCCATGAAGGCACGAAAAGGAACAGACCGAATCGGGCGAGGAGCAGACCAGGAAAAATTAACTCTATTTTTATTTTCGTGTTTTCTCTTATTTCGTGTTTTCGTGGTGCTCTTTATTCTTTTAATCCAATCTTCTATATTTGGGTATTTATGGTATTGATTAGCAAATTCACCATGAAGTGATTGTCTTACGCACAATTTCCGAGGAAAGTTTGGCTAAAGCTTTATTGATGCCGGTTTCTTCACTTTCGGAATTTGGGTCATAAGTTATCCAAGCTGAAACAGATTCTTCCCAAATTGTTTCAGATTTTACTTTATCTTCACATTTACCATTAGCATCAATCGTAATTTGATAGGCGTAAACATTCTGCTGAGCGTCATAAGACTGGGGAGCTTTGTTATAATTTGTGATACGACATTCTAAAATAACATTGGCATTTTCATTATTAGTGACACGTAGATGCCGGTCTCGGGTAAAGTCATTTATCAACTGTTCGGTGAGAGCTTCGCCTAAACCGGGGCGGATTGTTTGATTTTCAACTAAAGGAATAGCGATTGTTTTTAGATGGGGTGCAATTAAAGCGCTCGTCGAATAACCGCACCCGCTTAAAAAGCATAGCACACTACCTGACAAGCAATAAATGATGCGTAATACCATATCATTAATAGTCCAAAAAATTTACATTGTGTCAAGCCACTGCAACAAAATCGTTTATTTTCTTTCAAGGAATCTTGACAAACGCTCTATTTTTAATAGAATACCAATCAGTGATTAATTTTACCGGTGTTTCTAAAACTTATGGCAACAATTGGACCGCGCTTTCCAATATTAATCTAAAAATCGATAAGGGTGAATTTATCTTTGTAACCGGACCTACTGGAGCTGGTAAAACTACTTTACTTCGTTTAATTTACCGAGAAGAATTACCAAGTGTCGGGATTGTTAACGTTTTAGAGCAAAATCTTGCATCGCTGCGGCAAAAAGACATTCCAAATCTAAGACGACAAATCGGAATAGTTTTTCAGGATTTCAAACTGCTCTATGAACGAACCGCTTACGAGAACTTGGAATTTTCATTAAGAGTCATAGGAACACCAAAGGCGGTGCTTAAAAAGAAGATTGCCGACACGATGGACCGACTCGGAATTTGGCATAAGAAGGACAATTATCCATTCGAACTTTCGGGTGGGGAGCAACAAAAAGTTTCCTTAGCCCGAGGATTGATTAAAGACCCAGCAATATTACTTGCCGATGAGCCCACTGGAAATATTGATCCAGCTGGTTCAGCCGAAATTCTAAATATCTTTAAAGAATTAAACTACCAAGGCACAACAGTTATCATGGCGACCCACAATACTGAATTAGCTGCGGCTAGCCGAAAACGGGTCGTTGCATTAGAAAAGGGAAAGATTGTTTCAGATGGCATTGTTTGATTTTGTTATCAAAGAATCGTCACGGAATCTAAGACGTAATCGGAGTTCGTTTCTGCTTGCTACAATCGTTCAAGCAATATGTCTGTTATTATTTTCGCTATTTGTTCTTATTACCATTAACCTATCGAAATTAGTGTCGGTAGCGCAGAAGCGAATTGAAATTTATGCTTTTTTGGATGACCAAGCTGATAAAGAAAATCTGATTGAAAATATCAGACTTTTACGCGGAGTAGCGGATGTTCGCTTTGTATCTAAAGAGCAAGCGTTAGGTGAATTGAAAGACGATTTGGGTGAAAGTGCATCGCTAGCTGATGAGTTGGGGACAAATCCCCTGCCCGCCTCATTACGAATTCAATTGGAAACTAATGCCCGAACTCTGAATAACCTCGAAAAGATTGAACAGAAAATATCAATCTTATCTGGAGTAAGAGAAGTCTGGTCGGGTAAGGAAATTCTTCGCCGTCTGGATAAAACGGTCCGTCTGATCGTTGCACTTGATATCGCCCTCCTAATTATCATTTCAATCTCAGTTATTTTCATTTCTTTTCAGACTATCGAATCAACCATTCTTTTAAGGAGCAGGGAAATTGAAATAATGCGTTTAGTCGGTGCAACCGAAGCAACGGTTCGAGGTCCTTTTCAATTAGAGGGTATCGCCCAGGGAATAATTGGCGGGGTTATCGCATCAGTATTGGTCTCGGTTTTTTATTACTTGGTCGCAAACCAATTTCCTTTACCGACTTTTCCATATATAATGGTATATATTTTAAATATCATATTTGGTTGTCTTTTGGGGTTGCTGGGTTCATACCTTGCTCTGAACCGAATAACTACGAAGTAGGGTGATATTTCATGCTAACTTTTTGGAATTATAAATCAAAATTTAAATATTTTTTATCTTTCTCACTTTTTTTTATATCTCTTTCCTTATTGCCGATTTTCGCTCAAGATGAAGTTGAAACGCAAAAACAAGAATTAGAAAAAACCCGAGAAAAACTCAAAGAGGTTCAAGAACGCTTGAAGTCATTAGACGAGGAGGAAAAGGGAGTATTGGGTCGAATTGATGCTTTCGAGCAAAAAATTTATTTAACACGGAAGTTGATGAAAGAATTGAAAAACGTAACAACCAATACCGAAAACGAAATTGCCAATATTCGAGTTTCAATCCAGAACGCCGAAAAGAAAATTCAAAATAGATTGGACGATTTAGAATCAAAACTTATTAGTCTTTATAAATATGGTCGTTTATTTCCTTTGGAAGTACTTCTTTCGGCGCGGTCAATGCCCGATGTTTATAAAAGAACCGTTTATCTTAGATTTATTGCGCAAGACGACCAAACGGTTATGCAGGAGCTTGCCGGGTTGAAAGAAAATTTAGAACAACAAAAGAAGAAGTTGAATAATCAATTAGAGGAATTGGCTCGACTTCGTACCGAGCGGGAACGGGAGAGAAATTCTTTAAACAGTTCTTTGGATTTAGAAACTAAGCTGTTAAAAAAAGTCCGCACCACCCGAGAAGAAAAACGGACTATGGAATTAGAACTACAAGAATCATCTGCAAAATTAGAAAAATTAATTGCCGAATTAGAAAAGAAACGCCGCGAACGAAAATTGACCGAAGGCACTCACCCATTAGAGATCAGTAAAGGTAACTTGCCCTGGCCCTACCAGGGTAAGGTAACCGCAATTTTTGGTAGTCAAGTCCATCCGAAATATAAAACTCGAACTCGTAATACCGGTATTGATATCGAATGTCCAAAAGGAACTTTAGTTTCAGCCATTGGTGCCGGCAGGGTAGTATATGCTGACCGGTTTATGGGTTATGGAAATTTAGTGATTATTGACCATGGTGATGGCTATTATTCATTGTATTCAAATCTGACAGAAATGTTTGTCGGCGTTGGAAGCAACGTTGAACCTGGACAGCGAATTGCTAAAGTTGATGAAAATCTCCATTTTGAATTGAGAAAAGAGGGACAACCAGTTGATCCCTTAGAGTGGCTTAGTAAATAAATGGGTTTTGCTCAGATCGTAAATCAAGACTATGCTAAGAGTCGGCTAACTGCTGATTTAGCCGCAAAACATTTTCCTTCTTATCTGTTTGTTGGTCCGGTTGGTGTCGGTAAACGGACGATGGCTTTGCTCTTTGCTAAAGTTCTTTGTTGTGAGAACGAAGATTTAAATTCTTGTGATAATTGTTATCGATGTAAAACAATAGAGAAATTAACTTATCCAGAAGTCCGAATTGTTTTTCCTACACCCCCAATAACATCTGAAACCGGCGGAGAAAAAAGAGATGAAAAAAAAAGACAGGAACAAATCGCAAAATTAACTCAAACCTATAGATACGGTCAAATCCGAGCAGAACTGCCAAGAAATTGGTTAATCTCAATTGAAACTATTAGAGAGTTAAAATATGAGATGAGTTTTTCACCAATTGCCGGTCGCCGAAAAGTAATTATTATTGTAGATGCGGAAAAAATGAGTAATGAAGCAGCAAATTCATTTTTAAAAACTTTAGAAGAACCACAAGGCCAGACTAGTTTTATTCTAACTACCGAACGGAGTTCAGCGTTATTACCTACGATTCGTTCGCGTTGCCAAACTATAAGATTTTTTGGAATTCCGGATACAGTGATTGCTGATTTTTTGGAAAATAAATATCGAGTTACTAAGGAAATAGCAAAAACCGCAGCAGATGTGGGCGAAGGCAGTATCCGCCGCGCATTAGAATACGTTAATGCACCAGAGCAATTTTTATCGGAAGAAGTCAAAGGGTGGTTTGAAAATAGAGAGAGAGTTAAATTAGACTTTTCGGTTATCAGTTTAAATTTAAGCGAAATGCCGGTCCGTTCTTTAGTAAATTCACTATTGTTTATTTACCGACAAACCGCTTTTGCCAAACTTGGTATTAAATCCTTTTTTTCTGAGAAATGTTCAGCATTGCTTGACCCGAAGAATATAATTAGTCTCGACCAGATTATAAAAAAGATTGAATACCTATTATCAACCCTTAGCGACACCGAGCTCTATTTAAATAAAAGACTCTTTTTGCATTCAATCTTAGCTCAATGCCTGTTCGAGGGTTAGACTTAATTCTTCAAAATCACTTTAAATAAGTTAATCGACCAATAAAATCCGGCGACTGATTTGGGTTAATTTTATTAAACGATATTTGATAGAAATAAATCCCCGAAGAAAGCGATTTCCCGGTTTGATCTATACCGCACCACGTTAAATTACAATTTTTAGAACTGACCGTTGATGTGAAATGATAGAGGCTACGACCATTTACATCGTAAATCTTAAGTGTTACACTCGCCGAATTTATAGGATTGATATTGAAATGAACGATTCTGGAAAATGGCTCTGGAAAAACACATACTTTAGTTGTTGTTTCATTGACATTCTCTAATTCAGCTATTCCGGTTAACCAATTAAGACACCGTTGCATAAACTGAACTCGTGTTATAAAATGCGGGTAAGTAGCTGGACGATTAATCGCCTCAAAACCAAAACATAAATAGATAAGACGGCATTGACTACCCGAGTCGGCACAATAGATACCTGCGACTTGATTAGAAATAGTATCATAAACCAAAAAGGTGCGAGAAAAAGAATCGGGCTCGATTTGGTCTCGGGAGTTCTGGTTATTTGCACCGCCAACTCCGATAGTCGCAGTTCCAGGGAAATTCGACCCAAGCAGGTCAGCGCGATAACCAAAAACAAAATAACCACTAAAATTAGACTGTATGAAACGGGCATGCAAAGTATTTTGATAAAATTGACTAGTATCCAATTCTTGTCCAATATTCTGCCCAGTTAAGAAAACCTTACCACCCAAAGCAAGCAGCGCGGTAATACTATCCTGGTCAATAGTATCTAAAGTATGGGTTATCGCATCGCCGGTATACCAGATAACGGTTCCCAAACGAAATCTCGGAATGGTACTAAGTGGCACCGGACCTTGTAATCCTCTTTTCCAAACCACATAGGTTAAATTTAAACTATCAAAAGTCGAAGTATAGTATTGCTCATAGCGCTGAACTGGGTCATCATTGACCAATAAAATATCAGCCGGGTTCATTGTTAGCGTCAAATTAGTGTCGTTATGGATTGTTAAAGGATATGCCCGATTTGGATAGGGGAGAACGGGAAAAATTGTAATCTTAAAGATTGTATCAACTAAAGTTATTTGGAAATGACCACCGGTATCGGTTTGAGTCGTGTCAAATGGAATTGTATCAGTTGCAAGATAAGCTTTAAGTTTAGCTGAAATGGGAGCGGATGATGTCGAATCGAACAAACCTCCGTCAACATTGCACCAGTTGTACGTTTTAATAGAAAGTTTAGACGTATCATTTTTCGGATTTGAGTCATAAAGTGCCGTGTAACTAATTACATTAAGGACACCAGGTAAAAGCAACTGCCCAGATGAAATATCGATTGTTTCCGAACTAAGAAATGGTAACGGTCCGGTATTGAAGAATAATGTTTCTTCATAACCAGTAAATCTCAATACGGTAACCACCGGCACTGTCCCTAAAACTTGTGTCCCAAAATTAGTTACGGCTGCTTTGAGATTAAGTGAATCGCCCGGCAGATGAATACGAGGTTGGTTAGGTTCAAAGATCCTTAAGACGCCAGCATCATAATTATAGGTCGGCGTCACAAAAACGTCCATACCCATAAAATCAAGATAAGATGATACCCAGACTTGGTCAGTGTTTTGTGGTTCGTTCCAGGTGGCAGGGATACCGCCATCATCGTCTCTATCTTGTAGTAGCAGCGTGTCAGTTAAAACATGATGAATTAACCAGAAAGTATCGTTATGGGTAATCATCGCCGCTGCCCGATAGCCATTTGCTAGCCAGATATTCCAGGAATTATTCCATTGCCCGACTGGATAAAAAAATGGTAAAGAATCCTTATAAATTCTAATCCAATTTTTTCCGGTTAAGGTATCTTCTTGCCAGATTGAGCTACAGATTCCCCAAAGGGCAGTACCACCGGACATTGCCCAATTCCCGGATGACAGACGATTTCTCGCATCAGCTTCTATCCATAAACGTACTCGATTGCCATAAGCTAAAGCAGTGTCTTTAGCAACGTGATTGTTTTTCTCTATAGCATAGGCATAAAGCATACCTGCCGCAAATCCGGTTACGAAAGCGTTCAAAGAACTGGTTAAAGGTAAAGGATGGTTATACATATATTGTAAGCAGGTGTCGGTATAAGGGACAAAAGTAGAATCACCGTAAACTTGACGGTATTTACGTTCAGCAAAGAAACCAAGACCGCAATTCCAAAAGCAATAGTAATCTGGACCCTCACGGTAGGCAGGAAAATTCATCACATAAATCCAAGCCCGTCGGATATTAGTTCGATAGTCATCTCGACCCGTTAGCTCGAACCATCTTGACCAGACCCAGATTGCTTCCTGTGTATTATCGGTTTCGATAATTGTAGGAAGATGTTCAGCTTCAATCAGACCACCAAAATCAGGCGATGAAGAATCAGAAACTTGGTATTGTGCAATAAAATCAGCGGTTTGTTTTATTTCATAAAGATAATTAAAACGATCTATTGGCTTATCAAAAATTTTCGGGGATGATTTAAATGCCGGCTGGAAATTCTTCTCAAAATCTTTTATTTCTTGTTCGGTCCAAGGGCGAGTTGCGAATGCTTGAGAAGCTAACAGTGACAATAGAAAATACGTTTCGATGCAACGCAATGATTTCATTTAATTGTAAGATAACAATTAAATTCAAATGGTCAAGGAAAATTTTTATTAAACCGAGATGATTACATTTTTGGGTCGTTCATATTTAATCGAAATCTGATATACCCTGTTTAGTTTCTTAGTGTACGCTTTGATTCGGTATTGATAGCTGGTATGCGAGTCATAGCCAGCAAGTCCTCGACTAATTGCCGGCACTTGATTTCGACCGCTTGACCAAACACTAACTACCACCTCAATTATTGCACTACGGTCATGGCGGAACGACTCTTTGTCATCTTCGGAAAGACCTCGAAAAACTTCGCCACCAATTTCGACATGGGAATGGAAATTACCCAGGAAATGGAGATGTAAACGTTTGGTTAATTCTTTTCTTCTCTGGATAATATGCCAGATTTGGCTCCAGTGCTTAAATACGACACTGGTGCGACTCTTCTTTCCACCCCGGTAGTAGATGGCTTTTTTAACAATCATTTTTTTATCTTTATCAATCGAGCCAAAAAGAAAACCAAAGGTTTCGGCTTTCATTTTATGTTCGTAGCCTTGCTTTGCCCTCAGACAAATTTCCTGCACTACCGAATCTATGAAGTTGATTGGGCTTTTAAATAACGGCATCTATTTCTTAACTTATAGTGCTATTTCAGTTTTGAGCTGGGGGACAGGGATTCGAACCCCGATAGACAGATCCAGAGTCTGCCGTCCTGCCGTTAGACGATCCCCCAAGATTTGTAAAAAATAAAGATAAAGTAAATTTACTCGTAGTCAAGAGAAGTGAGATATAATTAGTGAGAAATCTCATTAACAACACTCTCGATTGCCTAAATCATTCATGAGTAACTGTTTAAAGTCGATAGTCGGTTAGAATTTTGAATTCGGTTGGATTCAACGCTATATCCATTTTAATCTCAAGACTTAGGGCATTTTGTTTAACAAACACCCCTAATCTTTCTACCCACTCCTGAGTAAGAAAATAATGCATATGAGGAGCAACTAGAAGCTTTATTTTCCTTCCTTTTAAAGTATCAATTTTCGAAAGGATAGTGCGTTCAATCTTCAATCCAGTTTCTGCCCGTGAATAAATCCGGCCTAAACCGTCACAGGTTGGACAAAGTTCGCATAAAGTATAAATTAAGCCAGGGCGAGTTCTCTCCCGAGTCATTTCCAATAACCCAAAACGACTCATTCTGGAAAAATCAGCTTTCGCTCGGTCGTTCTCCAAACACAACTTAAGTTCAGTTATCACCCGTTCAGTATTTTTCGGGTCTTGCATATCAATGAAGTCAATGATGATTAAACCGGATAAGTCACGCAATCTAATCTGACGAGCAATTTCCGAGGCGGCTTCTAAGTTAGTCGAAAATATTAGCCGTTCTGGGTCTTCTTCTTTTGCCGATCGACCAGTATTAACATCAATTGCCACTAATGCTTCGGTTTGGTCAATGGTTATGAAACCACCGCTCTTGAGCCAAAGTTTTCGTTCCAAAGCTTGAGCTAATTGTGTTTCGACTTTAAAATGTTCCATTATTGGTAAATCACTTTGATAAAGGTGAACTTTCTGGCACAAATTGGGGGCGGTTAGATTTAAATATTCAATTATCTCTTTATAACAATCATGATTATCAACGTATAAACTCTTCGTATCGTGGCTGAATAGGTCACGAACTAACTTTACCGCAATACTTGGTTCATCGTATAAAAGGGCTGGTGCCGACGCACCATCCGAATTCTTCTGGATTTGTTGCCAAGTATTTTCAAGCATGTTGTATTCGTTTCGAATTTGTGTCTCTTGCGCAGTTTCCGCGACAGTTCGGATAATTAATCCGACGTTTTCCTTTCTAATTTTTCGCGCAAGATCTCTTAAGCGGTTTCGGTTTCGATTTTCTCGAATTCGGCGTGAGATACCAATTCGGTCGGCATTGGGGAAGTATACCATATATCTTCCGGGCAGCGAAACGAAAGATGTAAGGCGGGCGCCTTTTTCAACAAATGGTTCTTTGACAATTTGACACAATATTTCTTGCCCTTCCACGATCGATATCTTCTTACCTCGTTTTTTACTGGATGGTTCTAATTCCAATTCCGGCTCAAAGATATCGTACTCGGGTATTTCAACTAAGGGCAGGAAACCATTTTTGCGTAAACCTAAACTGACAAAAGCACCCCGCAGACCGTTTACAACATTCTGAACTTTTCCTTTGTAGATTCTACCGACCAGGCTTTTCTTTTCGGCCCGTTCGACATGAAATTCAACCAAGCGGTCTTCCTCTAAAAGTGCGACTCGAGATTCTCGATTTATCGAAGAAAGGATAATTTCACTCTTCGGTTTCATAAAACCTCCATCGGCGTTATTATCTTGCCGTTAATCAAAGAATAACAATCTTTCCGCTCTATTCGTAGGCAGCGCACCTGATTCTCATCCCAATTAAAAAGCTGCTGGATGGAATCGAACAGTTTGATTTTGGGCGCAATTTGTAGGAATAGAGTGAAATTCTTATTTGAATAAAAATCTAATTGGTGAATACCAATTACCTGTTCTTTTTTCGCCATTATCGATTTGACATCAATTTTGTTAGTTAATTCTATTTCGTATTTTGCCAAATTAATAATTTTTCCCAAAGAATCACTTTTTCGATTAATTGGTCTAGTTTCTAAAATTCTAATATCGCGGGGTAGAAAAAGACCAAAGTCACGAACAATATTGCCGGAATAGTGATGAGCCATTTGAAAATCAAGATATTCTCCGGTTGAAATTACTCCGACCGGTAAGGGTGGCCCAAACGAAACCAGTGGTCGAGGTGAAAAACCCTGGGAATAGGCAACGGGTAATTCCGAACGTCGTAAAGCTCGATAGAAGGCACGAACTAAATCGAGATGCGAGGCGTAACGAAAATTCTGACCAACTGAATATTTAATTCGAAATCGTGTCTTTATCTCTTCATAACCAGTAATCTTTCGGGGCAGCCTGCCATAATCAAAACTTGTGCTCGTAACCTCGACTGAATTAGCTATGGTGATTGATTTTTGTGCGCCATCGCAGACCCCACAATCAGAGCATTGTCCAAACGTACAATCTTCGGTCTTTTCGCCTTTTTTCGCTTTGGAATATTCCTGTTTTAGAAAATTTTTACTAACTCCGATGTCAATAAAATCCCATGGGAGTGTTTGGTTGAAGTCCAGCGGCTTTAGGTAATTTTCGAAATTTACTCCAAAATTTTCGGCAGCGTTTTTCCATCGGTCGGCAATAAAAAATTCTGACCATTCTTGGAATATACCACCTTGTTGATATACATTTAAGATAACATCATTCAATCGTTCGTCACCGCGAGCTAAAACTGTCTGAATCATTGCCGTTTCGGGATTATCCCATTTTGGTCTTAAGTTTTTCCGCCGCATACGATGCTTTATCGTTTCAATTTTCTGCTTAGTAGTTTTAACCGAATCGAAACCCACCCATTGTAAAGGAGTGTGCGGTTTTGGCGAGAATGGTGATAGATTGAATCTAACCTCACCATTGCGCGTAATGCAACCAATCTCCTCAACAAAATCGGCGATCGCTAAAACCTCGGCTTCGGTTTCATCCGGTAAACCTATCATAAAATAGAGTTTAACTCTACTCCAGCCCATGCTCACTGCACTTTTTACCGCATTAATAATAGTGGCTTCAGAAATATCCTTATTTACCAAGGAGCGCAGCCGGGAACTCATTGTTTCTGGGGCAAAGGTTAAACCGGGTTTTTTGATATCGGCTAATTGCCGAGCGAGTTCAGGGGTAAATCTTTCACCGCGCATCGAAGGTAATGATATTGCAACCATCCTTTTCCGTAAATTTTGCGTGAGGTCACTGACTAATTCAGTTAGTTCAGGATAATCAAGTGGTGAAAGGGATAAAAGTGAAATTTCTTCCCAGCCCGAAGAACGGATGCCCCGTTCCGCCAAACGGACAACTTCATCTCTAGATCGAATTCGGAAGGGCCGGTTTAATATGCCGGCTTGACAAAATCGGCACCCCCGGGTGCAGCCTCGGGCGATTTCAATGGTTAATCGGTCATGAGTAATTTCACAAATTGGAACGATTGGGGGGTAGGGGAAACTGGCTTCATTTAAGGCAGCAATGGTTCGTTTTTTGATTATGTTATTCTTAGTATGAAATTGCGGAACATAAACTCCGTCAATTTTGGCAAGCGCCGCCAATAAATCGGAACGGCGTTTTCGGTTCCAATTTTGAAACGTTGTAACAATTTCTAAAACGACTTCCTCACCATCACCCACCACAAAGGCATCAATAAAATTTGAAACCGGTAATGGGTTAGCGCAGCAAGGACCGCCAGCGATGACCAAAGGGTCAGATTCATTCCGGTCTTGCCCAAGTAGTGGAATTTTCGCTAAATCAAGTATATAAAGGATGTTGGTATAACTTAATTCGCTTTGTAGAGAAAAACCTAAAATGTTAAAGTTTTTTACCGGACGTTTGGACTCTAATGAATACAGGGGGAGCGAATTACTTTTTAACTGGAAGCCAAAATCAGACCAAGGCGCATAAACGCGTTCCGCTATTATCTTATTAGTCTGATTTAAAACCGAATAAAGTATTTTCAAACCGTAATTGGACATCCCGATTTCATAGACATCCGGCATAATTAAGGCAAAATAGACGGAATCGTCTTCGGGTTCTTTTATGAGAATATTGTATTCGCCGCCAGTATATCGGATCGGTTTAGTTACAAGCGGAAGAATGTTATCAAAATTTTCATACATCTTTTAAAGTCATTCTATTTCAAATTATCAAAAATTCAAGGGAAACAATTATCTGGCTGGAAAATATTAAAATCTTGACAATCCTTTACCTCTGGATAAGATAAGTGATACGCCGGCGTAGCTCAGTGGTAGAGCAATGGTTTCGTAAACCATAGGTCACCCGTTCAATCCGGGTCGCCGGCTCCATTTACATACTTAAAATTTCCAAATCCTAGACAAAATTCCCTGCACATAAGTAATAATCTTACTTAAAAGGTCCGACCAATTTGAAAATGAGGCTGCCATTGCCCGTAACGGACTGGCTTGCCATTCACAATCTTCTCATAGTCAAATCCTCGACCAAAATCGAAACCGAGTAAGCCGAGCATCGGAATTTCTAAACGTACTCCGATACCGGCACCGCGTTTTAAATCCGAAATATTAAAGTTAGAAAACGATTCCCAAGCATTGCCAGCATCGAAAAAGGTGATGAATGATACTTGATGGGATAAACGTAATTTGTATTCTAATGAGAAAATACTGAGCGCTCTGCCGCCAACCGTATAACCACCTTGTTTCACTCCAATTGAACGGTCTGGATAACCCCTGATTCCATCCTCACCGGTTCCCCCCGCATAAAATCGTTCATAAACCGGAATCGTATCTCGAGCTAACAGTGGATTGATTAATCCGAAACGGGAACGAAACATTAGACCAAATTTCCAAAAAACCGGATAATAAAAGCTGGCATCGATAATGTGACGGTTAAAGCGGATGTCGCCGACTGACAAATCTAAAGAATATGAAACGGACGAGCCAGAAAGGGCATTAAAAATATAATCTCGGGAATCGCGCAGAAATCTTAATGAAGGGACAAAAGAAGCCTTATGAACGGTATCGCGAAAAACATTATACGGTTCAGTTGGAGTGTATCCCTGGGCAATCGATGTTTTTGGCACATATGCATCGCTGACTCGAAACGATAGGTAACCGCGCGAATAATCCAATGGTAAAGGTCGAGAAAAACTGATACCAGCGCCCAGTTCCTGTTTGTCGTAATAATCATAGGCACGGGTGATATAGGATATATCAAACCCCGCGGAAAGCGGTAGATCAAAAAGATACGGTTCGGTGAATCCAAACTCGGCATTCGTTTTTGTCCCGCCTTTTTCTAATTTGATGTAAGCCTTTTGTCCACGACCAAACATATTGGGCTGAGAAAGTTCAATATAACCAGTGAGTTTATCGGTGGCGGAGTAAGTTACGCCTGCCCCAACCGTTCCAAACGAAGCTTTTTCTTTGACTTTATAAGTCAAATCAATTTCACCGGAGTCGTTTACTGGCACATAATCAATTCCGACATCTTCAAAGAAACCAAGGTTAAATATGTCGCGTTGGCTTCTAATCACTTCCGAGCGCCGGAAGATGCTGCCCGGCATCGAACTGATTTCTCTTCGGATTACTTTATCGTTAGTTCGTTCATTGCCTTCAATCGTCACCAGGCGAATTTTAGCCGGATTGCCCTCGAAGATTTTATAACTGATATCGACGGTGTCTCCGCGAATCTCTTCGGTTGGCGAAATGGCTACATAAATGTAGCCATCTTCTGAATAGAGTGAATATAGTTCGGATAGAGTCTGGGTGGCTTTTTTAACGTTATAAACCGAACCGGTTTTAATCCGCAATGCTCGGTTCAGTTTTTCGGCAGTAAGTAAACTTTCCCCTTCAAAAGTTAGGTTACCGAAATAATACTTCTTACCCTCGCTCACATCAATTGTAATATAAACCCAGCCCTGGTCGTACTTCAAATTGTAATCGGTAACTTTAGCATCCAGATGACCATGTTCCTTATAAAAATCGACAATTTTATCCAGGTCTTTTTTAAATTCATCCTCTTTAAAATCGCCTTTGCGCAACCAATTCTTTTCCCGATTGGTAAATCGACGCTTGACTGCCTTGTCGGGAAAAGCTTCATTACCTTCTATTTCAATCTTACGAATCCGAACCCGGTCACCTTCTTCAATTTGGAAAACAAGATTGGATTGGTGATTAGAATCGGGTGGGCTCTGGACATAGTTAATCGTAGCTAAAATATACCCCTTTTCCTTATAGCGGTCTTTAATCTTTTGTTGCCAATCGAAGACTTTTTTATCGGTTAGAACTTCGCCTTCTTTCGCATTAATCTGGTCTTTTAACTCTTTGGTTCGAATCTTTCGGTTTCCGGAAAATTCGATGTTCTTCAATCGTGGAAATTCAGTCAGAATAAATTTTAGTATAACTCCATCGCCAATCAAAGTCGTATCAACCTCAACTTGAGCAAAAAGACCGAGATTGTAAATTCGGCGGATTGAATTCGGGATGTCAGTTTGGGTTAATTCACTCCCTACTTTTAAGCCGGATTGGTTGATAACTAGAAGCGAATCGGTGGTTTGAGTGGTAGCTTCAATACCAATGATGATTTGATTGGAAAGAAATAAAGATAGGATTAACGATAGGACCATCGTTCAGGGGGTGTTAGATAGCGTTTAATTTTTACTACGTTCCTCTCGGTTCGGCAGCGAGACTTGTCTCTTCAACCTTTTTTTCTTCGGAGAAAACTAAATTGTCACTATCCCGGTCAATAAAAATCACCGAATCTTCCTTAAATCGATTTTTCAATATCTCCTCGGCTAAGGGGTCTTCCAATAATCGCCGCAGGGCTCGTTTGATGGGTCGGGCACCATATTGCGGGTCAAATCCCTGTTCGACTAAAAGCTCTTTGGCACCTTTGGACAGGTGTAAAGTAAGCTTTTTCTCCTTAAGTCGTTCCTGAATATCAAATAACTGGATTTCAACAATCTGTTCCATCTGAGATCGATCCAGGGAATGAAATACGATTAGTTCATCAAGTCGGTTTAAAAATTCGGGTCGGAAAAATCTTTTCACCTCGTTCATCAATTTGTCTTTCATCTGAACATAAGATTCAGCTTCGCCGGCTTGTTGAAAACCGATAGTCGAAAACCGAAGGATTTCTTGAGTTGCAATATTCGAGGTCATTATAATTACCGTATTCTTGAAGTTGACTTTTCGACCTAAAGAATCAGTGACCTGACCATCTTCTAAAATCTGTAATAGAATATTAAAGACATCCGGGTGCGCTTTTTCAATTTCATCGAAGAGCACGACCGAGTATTGCTTCCGTCTTACTCGTTCGGTTAACTGCCCGCCTTCCTCATAGCCAACGTAACCGGGTGGTGCACCAATTAATCTTGAGACATTAAATTTTTCCATGTATTCCGACATATCAAATCGAATCAAGGCATTTTCATCACCGAACATGAATTTAGCTAAAACTTTTGCCAACTCGGTTTTACCAACCCCGGTTGGACCTAAGAAGATGAACGAACCAATTGGTCGTCGGGGGTCCTTGATACCGGCTCGACTTCTTCGAATTGCCTTAGCAATTGTCCCGATGGCGTAGTCTTGCCCGACAATCCGTTGTCTTAAATCTTCTTCCATCTTTAAAAGACGGGATTGCTCATTTTCTTCGAGTTTGGAAAGCGGTACCGAACTCCAGGAAGAAACGACATAAGCAATATCTTCATCCGTTACTACCGGGAAAGTTCCTTTCTGCTCCCATTCTTTCCGTTTCTTTTTCAGTAGTTCCATCGATCGTTTCTGCTCATCGCGCATTTCCGCCGCCCGCTCGAATTCCTGACGCCGAACCGCATCTTCTTTGGACTTACGTATCTTCTCTAATTTTTTCTCAATTTCTTCCATTTCAGGATTAATGACCGGACGTAATAATTTTACTCTGGAACCGGCTTCGTCCATCACGTCAATTGCCTTATCCGGCAGAAAACGGTCAGTAATGTAGCGGTCAGCTAAATAAGCGGCGGATTCTAAAGCTGAATCAGTGTAGGAGACACCGTGGTGCAGTTCGTATCTCTCTTTTAAGCCTTTCAGAATCAGGACGGTTTCGGTCATTCCGGGCGGTTCAACAATAATTGGCTGGAATCTCCGTTCCAAGGCGGAGTGTTTCTCGATATAGCGCCGGTATTCTTCCAAAGTCGTAGCACCAATGCATTGTAATTCACCCCGGGCTAAAGCCGGTTTTAACATATTCGAGGCATCAATTGCACCTTCGGCGGCACCGGCACCGACAATGGTATGCAATTCATCAATAAAGATGACACAGTCACCTTGGGTCAAAATTTCGTTAAGCACCGCTTTCAAACGTTCCTCGAACTGTCCGCGATACTTAGTGCCGGCAACAATCGCTGCCATATCCAGAGCTAAGACCCGTTTATTCTTAAGAACACTGGGTGTCTTGCCATCAATGATTCTTTGTGCCAATCCCTCAACGATTGCAGTTTTGCCCACGCCGGCTTCACCAATTAGAGCCGGATTATTTTTCTTTCTTCGGGCTAAAATTTGAATGACCCGCTCAATCTCTTTGGACCGACCGATAATCGGGTCCAGTTTATCTTCCCGAGCTAATTGAGTTAAATCTCTTGAGAAATAGTCTAAAGTCGGAGTCTTCGATTTGCTTTTTGCCGATTGCTGGCCATAATCGCCCCCCAGGAGTCGAATGGTCTCACTGCGGACAATATCAATCTCAACCCCTAAGGATTGTAAAACCTGGCAAGCGACGCCACGGTCTTCGCGTAAGAGTCCGAGCAGAAGATGTTCAGTTCCAACGTAGCTGTGGTTCATCCGTCGTGCTTCATCCACCGCATAATTAAGCGCTGAGCGCGCTTCTTGATTTAATGGAATTTCACCGAGAACCAAAGTTTCGGTACCATAACTAACGGCATTATCCACCGCCCGCCTCAGGTCGTCAAGATTAACCCCCAAATTTCCCATGACGATAGCCGCCACACCTTCACCTTCTTTTAACACGCCTAAAAGCAGATGTTCGGTGCCGATATAATCATGGTGGAGTCTAACCGCTTCCGCACGGGCAAGGGAGATAACTTTTCTTACTCTCTCTGTAAATCTTTCCTGCATTGTTATATTCTACTTATAAGTCGGTGATTTGTCAAGGCAAAAACTTACCAAGTTACTCACTCTTGACATTCGGGGCAAATTTATTAGACTAAAATATATCTCGGGGAGTAGCGCAGTCCGGTTTAGCGCACCTCGCTTGGGACGAGGGGGTCGCCCGTTCAAATCGGGTCTCCCCGATATTTGTTTACCACGAATATCCCGAATAACAACGAATTTAGCGAATAAGAAATTTATAACGAATCTTGCGAATTGATTATAATATTCGTACTATTCGTTATCATTCGTTCCATTCGTATTTAAATATTCTTGACTTTATAATATCGGAGAAATAAAATTAAACCCTATGCAATTCGGTAAATTTGAAATTCAGCCGATTTATGACGGTTATTTTGCTCTGGACGGCGGAGCTATGTTTGGCGTGGTGCCAAAAGTTTTTTGGGAAAAGACCAATCCGCCTGACCCCCGGAATCGAATTTCCTTAGCTTTAAGAACCGTCCTGTTAAAAACCCAAAAAGAATTAGTACTGATTGATACCGGTATCGGAGATAAATTCCAGGACAAATTCAAAGATATTTACCGGGTTGATAAAACTTATACCATCGAAAATTCATTAAAAGCAGTTGGGGTCAAACCGGAAGAAATAAATATCGTTGTCAACACCCATCTGCATTTTGACCATTGCGGTGGCAATACCCGGATTAATGACAGGGGAGAGGTAGTGCCAAAATTTCCCAATGCACTCTATTATATTCAAGCCGACGAATGGAAATTTGGTCTTGACCCCGATGTTCGGTCCAAAGCAAGTTATCTTAAAGAGAATTACGCGCCGCTGGAAAAGTCCGGCAACCTAAAACTAATTAATGGCGACACCGAAATAATTAAAGGAATCGAGGTGATTAAAACCGCCGGGCACACCCCGGGTCATCAGATTGTCTTGATTAAAACCGAGGGCAAGACCGCGGTCTATTGGGGTGATTTGATTCCGACTTCATCTCATCTCAACGTGCCTTATGTTATGGGTTATGATTTGTTTCCATTAACCACCATCAATTGGAAAGAAAAGTTACTGCCGCAGGTGCTCAACGAAAAATGGTTAATGCTCTTCGAACATGACCCAAAACAAAGTTTCTGTTATCTCAAGCAGGAACAAGGCAGATGGGAATGCGAACCAGTGACGAACACTGGTTAAACTCTAAATTCTAAGCGCTAAACCCTAAACACATATCAATTTTAAATTTCTAATTTCTAATGACTAATCAATGCCGAATTACTTAATGACTAATTACAAATTTGGATTTGGACGATTAGTAGCCGCAACGTTTAGGTTGCGTTTATCTGCACCCTCCCACCTTGATGGGGGAGGGTCGGGTGAGGGTGATATGATAATACTTTGCCACCCTCCCCTTTATTTCCCTCCCATCAAGGGCGGGAAATTTAGGGTGTGTTGACTTTTGAATCTTCTATTACAATAATTGACGGTGGATAAATCGAAACAATCTTTTATCGCCCCACTATGGTTAATGCAGCCGATTCCTTATTTTGGCGAAAAGCTTGGCAAGAACTGGATTTATGAACCGAAGATTGATGGCTGGCGAATGCAGATTATTAAGTACCCTAATGGCAAAATTGAGTGTTGGGGTAGAAGATTAGAAAAGAAACCAAACTGGACTGATAAACTAAAACCGGTTATCAAAGCCGCCCAAGATTTGCCCCCCGGCACAATCATTGATGCCGAGCTTTATTCAAGCAAGGGTCGCCGGTTCATCCCATCGGTCATTGCCGGTAATCGCAAAGCTAAACCATTGGTATTCTTATTTGACATTATTTATTATCAAAAGAAATTTATCGGCAATCTGCCCCTTAAACAGCGAAAAAAGATTCTTGCAAAAATCAAAGTTAAACCACCATTACATATCGTTGAATATAAGCCAGTGCTTGATATCAAAAAACATCTTTTAGAAATGGCGAAACCGGGACACGAGGGTATTGTCTTAAAAAAATTAACTTCGCCTTATATTTTATCGCTATCCGCACCCATCGCAACCGAATACTGGAGAAAAATAAAGATATGATATTAACCACGGAGACAACGGAGATAACAGAGAAATGAAGAAAAGAACTTTTTACTGAAGCGATAAGGGAGATAAAAGAGATTGCAATCAAGGGAGAGTTTAAACCGCTGAGAACACGGAGATAGCGGAGATGAATGAAGCAAAATTATTTGAGGCAAATTTAACCGAGAAAATAATCGCCGCAGCAATTGAGGCTCATCGAATATTAGGTCCAGGATTCGGTGAAGACGTTTATGAAGAAGCGTTTGCTCATGAATTAAAACTACACAAAATCCCTTTTGAACGCCAGAAAGAATTTCAAGTTCCATACAAAGATATTACAGCGAAAACTTATAAGTTTGACTTTATAGTCGATAATAAGGTAGTTGTTGAACTAAAAGCGGTGTCTGAGCTCAGCGACATTCATGAGGCACAGTTATTATCTTATCTAAAGGCAACGAATCTAAAAGTAGTAATAAACTTTAATGTGAAAATGTTAAAAAATGGAATAAAACGATTAATCAGCCCGAAGAATTAGATGGTTAATATTTTTCTCTTAGCTGTCTCCGTTGTCTCCGCTATCTCAGTGGTTAAATCTTCTTGTAATTTTTTTTCTCAGCGTTCTCCGCGGTCTCGGTAGTTAAAAAATTTTGGTTAAAGAAGGAGGAAATATGGCAGTTGGAAGATTTCAAGTAATGGCAACGTTACAAGCCGCCCGGGCTTATGTCTTAGGTATGTCGGTTGCCAGTGCCAAGAGCTGGGGTCTTAACCGGGCGATATTTTACGCCGCGGCGAAAAAAGGATTCTTTAAGCCCAAAGCCGGTCCACACAAACCACCCGAATTCAAAATCCCCATGCCAGAAGCGAAACTGGCAAAAGTCCGAAAGTCATTTGGCGTAACTCATCTGGGCGATGAGATGGCGTATAGTGTCGAGCTGAATGATAAAACAATGTTCACGATTGGTTCGGAAATCCAAACCCCGGAAACTTTCAAAAAAAACATTGAAAACCGATTCGGTAAATCGTTTTCGCAAGCCTGGAAGGAGGCATTACAAATCTGCAAAGATTATAACAAAGGGGTACTGCAATCCCAGCATTATTTCTATGAAACGATTTACAAGCCCCGACGCGACGAACTCGCCCAGAAATGGACCGAAATGACATTAAAACCTTTAGCCAGTCCAAAGCGAAAAAGTAAAAGATAATTTAACGATTAAAATAAACCTATGCCATTTGCGCCGATTGTCAAGGCTTGAACTTTTACTATTTTAGTTGAAAATGAACATCCGCTTGACCCGAACGATAACTTGACTTGTAGTCAAGATATACTACAACCGTAGTCAAAATAGACTACAAATACTGTAATTTTATTTTTTTATCGCTGTAATCAATGTTTTTATCATTGTAATCAAGACCTTGTTCTTTAGGTATATATTTATACTTTGATTTATTCTCTGCTCTCTCCGCTATCTCTGCGGTTAATTACTCTGTTCATCGCTGTAATCAACTTTAAAGACTTGTGACTGGTGACTTTTAGACTTCATTAATGTTCTTGACACGCTCAAAACTTAAAGGTTCTAAAGAAGCCTTATTTTATGAATGTCTTGCTTGACATAGCATAATGATTTAAGCAAAATTGGGCATGCGTAGGAAAAGTAAAAAGATGAAGAATCAGAATAATAACAATGTAAAAGATTATCGGTATGACCAGGCTAAGAGAAAACATATTCCTGAAGCTGGGCTTGGGGAATATGATAAGGTCGCTGAAAAGAAGATTAAATATAAATATGACCCGCATTTAGACCCGCAATTACAATGGTCGGGAAAAGATGAACGACAAGAGATAGAAGTAGATTTAGTTTCGCTTCATATTCACGAAAGGGTTTCAACTAAAGCAATTATTGAGGGGATTCAGAAAGAAGAACCAAGACAGTTGGGTTTATTTGCTGACCCGCAATTACCTTTAGATAAAAGGGTTGAATTCTACCAGCACGATGTTGATTGGTCTAATCGGTTGATTTTAGGGGATTCACTATTGGTGACGAATTCGCTTTTACATCGAGAAGGTATGGCGGGCAAGGTGCAGATGATTTATATGGACCCACCTTACGGTATTGGCTATAACTCTAATTTTCAGCCGAAGATTACGCAAAGGGACGTTAAAGATGGTGATGATAAATCTTTGACAAGAGAGATTGAGCAGATAAGAGCATATCGGGATACTTGGAAACTTGGCATTCATTCTTATCTTACTTATCTCCGAGATAGATTGCTTCTTTGCCGAGAACTCCTTCACGATTCAGGTTCAATCTTTGTTCAGATGAATGATGAGAATTTACATTTCGTAAGAAATATTATGGATGAGGTGTTCGGGAATAAAAATTTTGTAAGTATTATATCATTCGTAAAAACCAGTGGTTTTGAATCCAAAGTTATTTCCCGCTCAGGAGACTACTTAATTTGGTTTGCAAAGGATATAGATAATGTAAAATACCGACAACTATTTTGGGAGAAAACAGAAGAAACAAGTGGATATAATCGTATTGAACTTTCTGATGGTACGAGACGATCATTATCCAAAGTCGAAAAGGAAAACCTAAAGTTGATTCCACATGGTGCCAAACTATATTCATCGGGAGCTTTGTTTAGTCCTGGGATAAGTAAAGAGGGGAGTAAATCTTTCGAGTTTGATGGACAGGTCTTTTATCCATCAGGCGGACACTGGAAAACTGATTTCGCTGGGCTTAAAAGGTTAGCTGAGGCAAATAGAATCGAAGTTTCGGGTAAGACTTTAAGATTTATCAGATATTTAGATGACTTTAATGCTATACCAATAAATAACATCTGGAAAGATACTCAAACATTTACCGAGAATATTTTTGTTGTTCAGACTAACGCTAAAGTCATTGATCGGTGTATTCTTATGACTACTGACCCGGGTGATTTGGTCTTAGACCCAACCTGTGGGAGTGGGACAACTGCTTTTTGTGCGGAAAAGTGGGGAAGGCGATGGATTACTTGCGATACGAGTAGAGTTGCATTATTTTTGGCAAGACAGAGACTTTTGACCGCAACCTTTCCTTATTATGAACTTGCCCATACAGAACTTGGTATTAAAGGCGGTTTAATTTATGAAACCGTTCCTCATATTACCCTTGAATCAATTGCCAAAAATCCTGATTTGAACCCGGATAAAATTGAAAAAATCCGAAAAGAGATAAAGTCTAAAAATCCAAAACTTAAAACACAGGAATTAGAAGTTGAAGTCAGAAAACGAATTAATGAAATCATCAGAAAGAACGCATCACAAGAAGTCATCTATGATAGACCAAATATTGTAAGAAAAATAACCAGAGTCTCGGGTCCATTTACGGTTGAAGCTATACCAGTCCCGGTAGCCGTTGAGCCAGAAGAAGCCTTGACCGGAATGATAATACCAGAAGGAAAGCCAACCGATAGAGCGGGTGATTATCTTGATAATATGTTGGAATATCTTCGCAAAGATGGAATTACATTCCCTGGCGGTAAGAAGATGAAAATAGAAAATCTACAGCCGGTTAAATCTTCAAGCGTTCTCCATGCCGAAGGGGCAATCAAACAAAATGGTGGTACCAAGCGAGTTGTGGTTTCATTTGGTCCACCTTATGGTCCGATAACAGTAAAACAAGTCGAAGAAGGCATTTCATCAGCTCGTTGGGAATATGATTTATTGGTCTTTGCCGGATTCAGTTTTGACCCTGAAGCACAGGCATTTATTCAGAAAAATCCCCATCCTAAACTAAAACTCCATTTAGCCCATATTCGCCCCGATGTCAAAATGGGTGATTTATTGAAAACTACATCAGGTAGTCAATTATTTACAGTCTTTGGCGAACCGGATGTTGCGGTGAATAAAAATAAAGATGACACTTATACTGTAGAACTTAAAGGCGTTGATATTTATGACCCAATGACCGGAGAAGTTAAATCTTCGAGAGCAGAAGATGTTGCGGCATGGTTTTTAGATACCGATTACGATGGCTATTGTTTTCATATTTGCCAGGCATTCTTTCCAGCAAATGACAAAGCATGGGATAAATTGCAAAGAGCATTGAAGGCTGTTATCAATCCAGATGCTTTTGAGCAATTAAGAGGAACCGTTTCTTTACTATTCAAACCCGGTGAACATTCCCGAATTGCAGTAAAGGTGATTGATGTTTATGGGAATGAAGTGATAAGAGTAATTAATTTAAAATAATGGGAGGTATTATGAATGAACTTTTGAATAGAATAAGCACTGACCTTAAAATCTGTCACGGCAAACCTTGCATTAAAGGAACCAGGATTATGGTCTCAGTAATCCTTGATAATTTAGCTTCTGGGCTGACAACTGAGGAAATTATCACCGAATATCCAGAACTGAAACCAGAAGATATTAAAGCGGCAATCGCTTACGCTGCGGAACTCGCACGGGAAGAAGATTTAGTTCCCCTTCGTTAGTATAGGATGAGAATTAAATTAGACGAAAACTTGGGAAAGAGCGCGCTTGTTGTTTTACGAGAAGCGGGATATGAAGCGGAGCGACCTTTGGAAGAAGGACTTTCCGGCTATCCCGATGAACAAATCTGGGATTTCGTTTGGAATCAAGGAATGTTCTTTATAACTTTGGATGTTGATTTTTCCGATATTCGAAAATTTCCCCCTGGCACCCATCCCGGTATTCTCATCTTACGGTTGTCTAATCAGAGCCGTGAGGTCGTGAAGCAAACGCTTTCGAAGATTATTAAAGCACATCCTCTTGAGACGATAAAGGGTTGTCTTGCCGTAGCTGACGAATATCGCACAAGGATTCGCCGGCCAAAAACTTAATATGCCAATTGCACTTGATAATCCAATTCAAAATGACCCATTTGAAGAACCAAAGAAATATTGGTTATACAAAGAAGGGCATCCAAATTTAATTGAAGGCAGACGACCGGCCGGATATTATTTTCGACCCAGAACAAGAATTGTGATGGGTGCGGTTGCCGAAGAAGAGTTTGTTGAACTTCAAGCGGTGAATGAAATCCGCAAAAGAATTTTAGAATGGCGTGAATCCAACTACAAAGGCGCCACCAGAATTACCAGAGAACTTTTAGAACATTGGAATAACCCGGAGCGAGAAAGAAATCTTTTCTTTTGCCAGAAAGAAGCAGCAGAAACAATAATTTGGTTAATAGAAGCCCCGCCTCATCTAAAGCAAGGTATTGAAATTCCTTTAGATGAACCTATCGACCCGAAAAGTTTAGAAAAAGGATACAAAGGATTAAAACGATATGCCTCTAAGATGGCAACCGGTAGTGGAAAAACAGTTGTAATGGCAATGCTCATCGCATGGTCGGTTATTAATAAAGTTGCGAATCCTCAAGACCGTCGTTTTTCCGATGCCATTCTTATTGTATGTCCAAATCTAACGATAAAGGAAAGATTGCAGATTCTAAAACCGTCACACTCTAAAAATTATTATGACCATTTTGAAATCGTTCCACCGGCTTTAAGGGGTTATTTAGAAAAGGGGAAATATCTTATCACAAACTGGCATCTTTTTTTACCCGAAGATGATACCGGCAAGAGAGGTGTAGTTAAACGAGGCGAAGAAAGTGACAAGGCTTTTTGTAACAGAGTACTTAAAGACTTAGGTAGCAAAGAACATATTTTAGTTATTAATGATGAGGCTCATCATGCTTACCGACCAGCATTAAAGATAGAAGAAAATGAATTAAAGTTATTTGAAAAAACTGTAACTGAGGAAGAAAAAAGATTAAAAGAAGAAGAGATGGAAGCGACAATTTGGATTGCGGTTTGGATAAAATAAATTCAGTAAGAGAGATTAACTTTTGTATAGATTTGTCGGCTACCCCTTTTTATTTAAAAGGAACCGGTTATGAAGAAGGCAAACCTTTTCCTTGGGTAGTATCGGATTTTGGATTGGTTGATGCGATTGAAAGCGGAATCGTTAAGATACCGAGAGTGCCGGTAGATGATAATACCGGTATGCCAGAACCAAAATATTTTCGATTGTGGGAAAGAATTATGCAGGCATTACCTGCCAGTGAAAGAGCATCTGGGAAGAGAAAAGCAAAACCCGAATCAGTATACCGGGAAGGAGAAGATGCTTTGGCTACATTGGCTTCAGAATGGAAGAAGAAATTTGATGAATTTCAAGAAGCAAATTATCCGGTACCACCAGCTTTGATTATAGTATGCGACAATACATCTTTAGCCGAATATATTACAGAGAATGTCACTAAGGGGAATGTAATTTCAGAGTTTAAAAATATCCCTGATAAAGAATATACTTTACGGATTGACACTAAACTTTTAGAAAAAGCGGAAAGCATAATTGAAGGTATGACGAGAGAAAAGGCGGCTGATTTTTTAAGAAAGAAACTGGCAACGGTGGGTAAAACCGAATGGGAAGGAGAAGGAGAACCACCTGGGAAGAATATTAGATGTGTGATTTCGGTCGGCATGATAAACGAAGGATGGGACGCCCAAAATGTAACCCAAATTTTAGGGTTACGTGCATTTACCTCGCAACTGCTTTGTGAACAGGTTGTGGGGAGGGGTTTGCGTCGCACTCAATATGATGATTTTACTCAGCCTGAGTATTGTGATGTTTATGGGGTTCCATTTGAGGTCATTCCGGTAAAGAAAGGTAGTAGGAAAAGAACCGAGATTACGAAAATCTTAACTCTTGTAAAAGCACTTCCCGAAAGAAAAGATATGGAAATTAAATTTCCTCGTGTTGAAGGTTATGTATTTGATGTCAGGTATCGTATAAAAGCTAATATAGATAATATACCACAAATTCTTATAGACCCATCCAAAGCACCGACTGAAGTAATAGCAAAAGGTGCGGTTGGTTTTAAGATTGGACGTCCTGATCGTTTTGGTCCGGGTAAAGAAGTGATACAAGACAGAAACCCTTTTTATAAAGATAAAAGACTTCAAGCAACCGTATATGAGATAGCAAGTCAAATAACCAAGAATCTGAAACCAAATAAATTTGACCCTGAGTCTCGTAAATTCCTTTTTCCACAAGTGATAAATGTCGTGTGGGCATATTTAGAAAAACGGGTTGAATTTATCGAGGCGCCGCCACAAGAAATAGCTTTAAAGAGATATCTGGACTTAATTGTTGAGATGCTTTCGGCAGCGATTGAACCGGATACAACTACAGGTGAAACACCTTTGTTACCAAGAATGGAAAGATTCCGACCAACTGGTTCTACTTCAGAAGTGCTATTTAGAACTTCGCGCATTTGCCATTCTACCATTAAAAGTCATATCAGTCATGTTGTGACAGATACACTCTCTTGGGAACATACAGTTGGGTATCATTTAGAAAAAATACCTTTTGTGATTTCCTATGCCCGAAATGACCATCTTGGTTTTACTATACCTTATGATTATCAGGGGAAAAGTCACTATTATTACCCGGATTTCCTGGCACAACTACAGAAACCGGATGGCTCTAAGTTAATGGTAATAATTGAAGTAAAAGGTTTTGAATCTGAGCAAGATAGAGCCAAAGAGGTCGGAGCAAAAAGGTGGGTTTCTGCGGTTAATTATTATCGAGAACATGGGAAATGGGATTTTCTAATCTGCCGGAATTCTCGAAAAATAGAAGAATTGCTTAAGAATATAATAAACGCATAGGCTTGGAAGTTCGACTTCGGGAGTAATTTGACGACGAGGCAGGAAGTGGCAATATCAGGGAAACACCATACTACAAGGCCGCAGACAATTCCGTTCCCTGACGGTCTGGTCTGCCCTGCCTCGAATCTTTAGACAGAACTAACCACAGAGAACACTGAGATACCAGAGATAAAAGAGAGAATGATATTTCAACATCTGGAATGTTAAATCCTAAAATATTTGGTAATTTGGATTTGGAATTTGTTTCGAATTTCGAAATTCGGATTTCGGATTTAAAGGTGTCAGCCTCCGAGCCAACTCCCCAGGTTGCTTAGGGGGCTACCCCCGAGTCTACTCCCCAGGTTACTCCCTAACTCGCTCCGTAGGTCGCTCCCTAGGTTGTCCCCTAAGCCGCTTCCTAAGTTACCCCCCAACCAATCCCCTAACCAACTTAGGAGGTGACTTCCGAAGCGACCTCCGAGGCTACTCCCCAAGCCGCTTAGGGGGTCACCCCCTAGGCGGTACCCCCTCCCAAGCCCGAAATTACGGTAAGCGTCTAACGCTGCTCGACTTAGAAGAAATTTTGGGTCGATTTTAGGTAAACCTTTAAGTATTACTTCCTCCTGACCTAAAAATACCAACCGAATCTTTGAAAAGAGAGGAAATTTAACCACGGAGATAACGGAGATAGCTGAGAATATCACCATAGAAGACAGAGAACACAGAAGAAGAATTTTAACCGCAGAGATAGCAGAGAATGCAGAATTAAACCACAGATGCTACTCGAAGAGTCCAACGACTGAAAGGAGTTGAACCCAGATAAGAACTTTTAACCACGGAGACCACAGAGATAGCTGAGATAAAGACCACTGAGGAGACTGAAAACACTGAAAAGAAATTTAACCGCTGAGAGCACAGAAAATACAGAATGAATTTACCAACGAGAATAAACGGTAAACTTCAACCTAAAATTTTAACCGTAGATTTCAACGATTTGATTCAGTGAAGAACTAAAAAGGAATTTGGAAGAACTATATATCTGGTGACGGGCTTATTCTTGCCGTAACGCTCGGGCTTTTTCCCATCCGGAAGCAGTCAGCGTATATGATTTACCACCCGCTTCACTAATAAGACCACGTTTCTTGAGAGATGTAAATGCTTCAAAGTATTTAGCAACTGCAACCGGGTCTTTGGTATCAAAAAGCTTTCTGCCGTATTTTACAATTATTCCGGGTCCAGGTATTTTATCAACATCGGAAATGTTTAGAAATTCACCGCCTCCAGCCGCAGCCGTCATTAACAATTCCTTTTCCTCTTTCGTTAATTCTTCTGTATCTGCCATAATAGAATAATAGCCTACGAATTTAATTTGTCAAAGGTTATTTTGGCGTCGAAATAAAAGAGTGATTTTACTAGAGAAGAAAGAAAGAATTTTAACCACAGATAAACCCAGATTAACACAGATAAGAACTTTAACCACGGAGACCGCAGAGATAGCTGAGAATACAGAATTAAACCACAGAAGGAATTTTTTACCGCTGAGATAGCGGAGATAACCGAGTTTATAACCACAGAAGAAGAAGTTTAACCACGGAGATAACGGAGAAAGTAGAGAATAAAAGTACAGAAGAGAAGACACTGAGAGGAAAATCGTAAAAATAGGGGAGAGGGGATTGGGAAAATTCGGAATGAGAAATTAAGCATAAATAGTGTATATCGGCAGATTAATTATTTAATCTCAGCGTTATCCGCGCGCTCTGCGGTTAAATAGTCTTTGATTTTTTACTCTTTGCTTCTTTCATAATTTGGTCTCGCCTTATCGAATTCTTTTCCGTGCTTTCGTGTCCTTTTCGTGCTTTCGTGGTAATCTTCAATTTTTTTATCTTGGTTGGTAAATTGTTGACAATGGGTTATTATTTTTGTATAATTATTAAGACTAGGGGAAAAGGGGTAATGATAATATTTTTAATAGTAATTTTTGCCACAAATCTTTTTGGGGTTCAAAATAAATCTTTAAACGTTCTATCCAAAACTTCACCGACTAGACCAACCGACCAGGTGGTATGGAATGAATCACGCTGGCAGGATTTTATTGATGGTGAAATTGACCCGCTCTTGTATGTTTCACGCCGGGCGCAATTAGAGCCGGATTCGGGCTGTGTTGAGTTCTATGCCCGTTTCGACGTTGATAATAATGGTTATTATGATTTGGGCTGTGCCGATGATTCGGGTCCTTATCTCCGGTTGTATAAAGGTTATCCGTTTGGCTATTCACCGGACAGTGTTTTACTCTACCCGATTACTGCCGCCGGTAATATTGATTTAGCCGACTTGAACCTCGACGGCTGGGCGGAATTGATTCATTCGGGCTGGAACAGCGGTCATGCGACAATTTACTGGGGAACGCCGACCGGACCTTCTTCAACCAATACCACCGAACTGCCTTATTTTGGTAATAGCGAAGCGGTAGCGGTCTATGACTTGGACCGCGATACTTATCTAGATATTATCATTGGCAGCAGCATTGGTCGAATCTATATTTATTGGGGCAGCAGTTCCGGTTATAGCCAAGCCAATCGGACTGAGGTAAATGTTCAATATGCGGCAGGGCATAATATTGAGATTGCCGACTTTGACCGCGATGGCTGGGGCGATATTACGGTAGCGTTATGGACCGATAATTCTAATCCGGTAATTTATTGGGGACCGAACCGGCAACCGCGCGAAATCGTTTGGCTGCCGACCTTCTGGAATAATGCCCACGGCGTAACCGTAGGTGATTTTAACCGCGACGACTGGCTCGATATCGTCTATCAAGGTTATGACGAGGTTACCCGGTCTTACATTTATTTTGGCTCAGCCGGCGGTTTTGATACACTTCACCGAACCACGATTAATCCGGGTAAATGCTATGGCGGTAGTGCGGCGGTTGACTGGAACTACGACGGTTGGCTCGATATCGTCTATTTGCGGGGTAACTGGTATAATGGCGGAATTTTGCGTCCGCCGGTAGTTTATCTGAATACCCGTTCTTCGCCCTATTTTACCGATAGTAGTAGTTATGAGTTAGGTAATCTTGATTTTAACGGCTCAGGCGGTTTTGTGGCTGATTTTAATTTTGACGGTAATCTCGATATTTTCATTAATAATATGGTACGTAATGATTCAAGTTATATTCTCTGGGGACCGAATTATACCGATAAGACCGGTTTACCGGTTAAATATGACCACCACGGGGTTTGGCGCGAGCCGGGTAATATTTATAACCGAAGTTTCTCGGCTTATTATTTTTCTTCAGTATTTGGGGTTGGTCCGGATTCTTTAGTCGGCTCGGGCACGATCTCCTGGGTCGCTTATGAGCCGCCCGAAGCCGAAGTCCATATCGCTTTGCGGGCGGGTGATACGCCAATACCGGATTCAACCTGGACCAATTTTTATACTGCAACCAACAGTAGTTTTTTACCCAATCAGGTTACCGGCTATCGCTACTTGCAATACCGGGCAACGCTGGAATACTGGCGACCCTGTTACTTACCCGATTTAGAGAAAATCAGCATTACGGTCAATCCGGTAGCGGCTTATGACGTTGGGGTCACCCAGATTCTTGTCCCGGTCGGTCTGGTTGATTCGGGCACCGTCATTACACCGACCGCACGAGTCGAGAATTTTGGTACCCGTGCCGCCAATTTCCCGGTGACTTTTAAAATCGGCACTAATTATACGGCGACCCGATTTAAATATCTTAATACCGGACAATCCGACACGGTTATGTTTTCGACCTGGCTTGCCGCACCGTGCGGGACCCATATCGTTAAATGTAGTACCGCGTTAACCGGTGACCATAACCTGCTTAACGATTTTCGGATTGATTCGGTACGAGTGCAAGGTCAATATTTGGACGTTGGGGTAACCGCTATTACCGTGCCAACCGGCACAATCGATTCCGGAACCGTAGTCATCCCAACCGCAATTGTTCGCAATTATAGTAGTAACGGGGTTAATTTTCCGGTCACTTTTCGAATCGGAACCGGTTATGTCCGCACTCGCTTTAAGCAATTGGGCGTTAACCAGTCGGATACCGTAACTTTCCAACCATGGCTTGCAGAACCTTGCGGCACCCTTGCGGTTAAATGCACGACCGGTTTGTCGGGTGATGTTAACCCAGCCAATGATTTTCAGATTGATTCGGTAACCGTCCTGGCGCCAATCAATGATGTCGGTGTAATCAGTATTTGGGCGCCGATTGGTACGGTTGATTCGGGCACGGTCATAATACCGGTCGCCAATATTCATAATTATAGTAGTACGCCGGTCAATTGCCCGGTAACTTTTCGGATTGGCTCAAATTATGCCCGCACCCGCTATAAACAACTGGCAGTGGGTCAATCGGATACGGTTGGCTTCCAACCCTGGTTTGCCGAACCGAATGGCACGCATCTGGTTAAGTGTACAACTGGTTTAGTTGGGGATGTCAATCCGGCTAATGATTTCCGAATTGATTCGGTTATCGTTATCGGACCGGCTTACGATGTTGAGGTTACTCAAATTCTGGCACCAACCGGTATCGTTGATTCAGGCGCGGTAATCGTTCCAGTGGCGCGAGTTAGAAATCACAGTTTTAGCGCCTTGACTTTTCCGGTACTATTTACGATTGGTACGGAATATTCCGAACGGAGGAACAAAACACTAAATCCGATGGGCTCGGATACGGTCGGTTTTCCCGCCTGGACCGCGCTTCATTATGGTACCCAATTGGTTAAATGCAGCACTGAACTGATTGGCGATGAGAATCCGGGTAACGACCGCAAGATTGATTCGGTAAAAGTTAGAGAGATTATCGATGCGGCAACGATTGCGATTTTAGCTCCGATTGGACACGTCGATTCGGGCACCGTTGTAACCCCGGTTGCCCAAATTGTCAACTACAGCACCGCGGCTCAAAATATTCCGGTGCGATTCAGCATTGGGGCGAATTATTTAGAGAATCGAACGAAGTTCCTCAGTCCAGGGGTTATTGATACGGTTCAATTCCCAGCTTGGACCGCGCTTCAATATGGGACTTTTTCCGTAAAATGTAGCACCGCACTTTTCGGTGACTCGAATCCGAGTAATGATAGTCGAATCGACTCGGTGATGGTTAGAGAATACAACGATGCCGCCGCAATTGCAATTTTGGCGCCGACTGGTCAGGTTGATTCGGGCGCAGTAATAACACCGGTAGCACAAATTACCAATTATAGCACTAATGCCAAAGACATCCCGGTTTTCTTTACGATCGGGTCGAGCTACTCGCAGACGCGAACTAAATTTCTTGGTCCGGGTATTACCGATACCATTACTTTTCCGGTTTGGACGGCAAATTCAGTGGGAACTTATCCGGTTAAATGCAGTACCGCACTCTTCGGCGACGAAAATCCGGCGAACGATTGGGTTATCGATTCGGTAATCGTCTGGGTGAGAATTGATGCTGGGGTTACTGAGATACTCGCACCAACTGGTATGGTTGACTCGGGTGAAGTGATTACACCCGCCGCTTTGATTACCAATTATGGCATCCGAACTGCCAATATTCCAGTGCTATTTCGAATCGGTACTGGTTATTCGGAGTCGGGAAATATAACACTTGGTCCAAATGAAACCGATACCATCTTTTTTTCGTCCTGGACCGCATCACCGGTGGGTTATCAACTGGTAAAATGCACTACCGCTTTAATCGGCGACCAGAATCCGATTAACGATGCCTTAACCGATTCGGTTTATGTCCGGATAAGAATTGATGCCGGCGTGGTTGAGATTCTTGCCCCGACCGGAGTGGTTGATTCGGGCATAACGATAACTCCTTCGGCGGTAGTTGGAAATTATGGCATGAATCCCGCTAATATTCCAGTAATCTTCAGTATTGGCAATAATTATATCGATACTAATTATATATTACTCGACCCGGGTATGACCGATACGGTGAGTTTCCCAACCTGGAATGCGATTAATCGGGGAGAGGCAATGGTTCGTTGTAGCACTGCCCTTTTGGACGATGGTAACCCGACCAATGATATAAGATATACCTCGGTGATGGTTCGAATAAAAGATGTTGGAACAGTAACCATTCTTAGTCCGGTTGGCAATATAGGTGAGGGGAATGTCATACCCCGCGCCCGGGTGAAGAATTACGGGACCAATTTTGAAAGTTTCGATGCGATATTCAAAATTGGTCTGGTCTATACCGATACAATTTTTATTAGTAATCTTGAACCGGATTCGGCAAAAGAAATCAACTTTGCGAACTGGACCGCCGTGACCGGTCATTATGTTGTGAGCTGCTCGACCAGTATGGTGGGTGATGTTCATAGTGCCAATGACGAAAAAATTGATAGTGTTGCGGTCTGGCGACGCAGCGTTTCGGTCGCGCCGGATAGCTCACTCTCAATTTATTCGGGAACTAGTGCGGTCTTTATTCTTTATGCGACAAATCTGGGTAATGCGCCTGATACCGTTGATTTGTTAACCAGCGGAATTCTAAATAACTGGCGGCTTGAATTATTAGATGTCACGGGCACGATTACTCTGCCGGACCAGAACGGTAACGGAATACCGGATGTCGGCTGTCTGCAACCCGGTCAAAGCCAGGGTTTCATGGCAAAAATTACTTCGCCGGTTAATGAGCTCGGCAATGTAATCGATACCGTAACCATAACCGCTTGTTCGGGCGCCGATCCGCTGGTGCAGGATAATGCAATACTTTTGACCCGGATCATTCCGGTTTATAGTGTATTGGTTGAACCGGACATAGCCGGGGAAGTTGGACCTAATCAATCATACGAATACGAGCTTTTGGTAAAGAATTTGGGTAATGTTAATGATGTGGTCGATTTAAGCATGATTCATACGAAGCTATACTGGAAATTTGAATTACTTGACCGCTATGGTATGGAGTTGCCGGATCGGAATGCAAACGGTCGACCCGACGTCGGACCGATGCCGGCGCTGGGCGGTGAAACCAGGTTACTGCTAAGAGTGACGCCGGATTCTACCGCGCAAGCCGGGGAACGGGATATGACCACCGTATTTGGCGAATCCTGGTCTGACCCGTTAATTAGAGATAGTGCCAATGTTCAAACTACCGTACTGGGCTTGGTCACCAGCTTGAACGTGGAATGGGATCAGGATGACCGCATCAATGCCGGCGAGACGAAATCCTATCAGTTCTGGGCAGAAACTCAAGGTAATATTAACGATGTGGTTGACTTGCGAATTGGACAACTCCAGCCGGAATGGATTATGGAGTTTTACGATGAAAATGGCATACAACGTTTAGTTGATACCGACGGCGATGGTATAGAAGATTTAGGCATTATGCGACCGGGCGAACAAAAATGGTTCACGGTAAAAATTAAGGCACCGGGTAGAATCAATCTCATCGGCATTCCCGATTCATTTTATCACCAGAACCTGGCAGTAAATGGCATCGCATCGCAAAATATCAATATTAAAGACAGTGCTTTCCTACGCCTGAGAACCATACCGAATCTCGATGTCCATAATTATGAAAACCCTTTCTGGGATCGAACTATGTTTATATTCAGCTTGCCAGCCGAAGGCAACGTGGTGCTGACCATTTATAACCGAGCCGGAGAGAAGGTAAAGACAATTATTGATAATCAGAAATTTAATGTCGGGGTTCATCAAATTCCTTGGGATGGTAAAAATGAAGGTGGTAAAAAATTGGTGCCGGGAACCTATCTTTACCTCTTAGAATATACCGATAAAGATAATCGAATCGAAAAAGTTTATAAGAAGACCGTAATTGCCAATCGCAAAAGTTAATTCAGTTACTTCATATCTTGACAAAGTAAAAAGGAATTTTATAATAAAGAGCATTTGCTATGAACGAAGATAAACTTGAAATAAATCGCAGTGCGGAAGCAAACCGAGTTTCCGCTGCCATCGGTTACCTACCGTTTTTCTTCTTTATTCCAATCTTCAGCAATAAAGAAGACGAGTTCGCCCTATTTCACGGCAAGCAGAGTATGGTTTTGTTTTGTACCTTAATTATCTTCTGGATAGCAATTTGGCTAATCGATTTGATTTTTGGCGGGATTCTGGGGCATATTTTTATCATTGGCTTTTTATTTAAAGTCGTCGCCTGGCTAATCCATAATGTTATCGGTTCAATCATATCACTCGGCTATCTGGTTTTAGCCGTCTTAGGCATTATTAATGCCAGCGGCGGAAACTATTGGCGAATTCCAATTCTCGGCGCCTATTCTGAACGTTTGAAAATTTAATTTAATCTCCACCAAAATTTTATTTTTAGCAATCAAATTCTCATTAACGTTATTGTTATTACCCGCCGCGGTTTTCTAATCCTTGATTGACCGCGAAGATAACCACCTCGCCGAGCAGAGATTCAACACCAATCGTCTACGCTTCATTCTGATAATGTATCTTATGTAAACTAAGGAAGAAATCAGAGACGAAAGTCGGGTTGCCTTTATCCCCTATTAATGATTAGGTATCAGTTAGCTTTTAGGGTTTAACGATTGAGGAAGTTCGTAATTGGGTGCTTCTTTGGTAATTGTGATGTCATGCGGATGGCTCTCCCGCAAACCGGCATTGGTGATTCTTACAAATTTTGCTTTGCGGCGAAGTTCGATTAAATCTTTAGCGCCGCAATAGCCCATACCAGCTTTTAAGCCACCGACTAATTGATAAATAACTTCACTGACTTTGCCTCGGTACGGAACTCGTCCGACGATTCCTTCGGGTACGAATTTCTTCGCTTCTTCCTGGAAATAACGGTCAGCTGACCCTTTTGCCATAGCATCCAGCGAACCCATGCCCCGATAAATCTTATAGTGACGACCTTCTAATAATACTTCTTCCCCTGGACTTTCTTCGGTCCCGGCAAAAAGATTGCCAATCATTGCGGTAGCGGCGCCGGCAGCCAACGCCTTTACAATGTCACCGGAAAATCTGATCCCGCCATCGGCAATGATCGGAATTCCTTTTTTCTTGGCAACTGGTGTACATTCTAAGATAGCACTGAATTGGGCAACCCCAATACCAGCCACGACCCGGGTTGTACAAATCGAGCTTGGTCCGATACCAACCTTAATTGCATCTAAATCTAATTTTAACAGCTCGAGGATTGCTTGTTTCGTGGCAACATTACCCACGACTAATTCAATCTTAGGAAATTTTTTACGTAAGACTTTTGCGGTTTCGATAACACTTTGGGAATGACCATGAGCAGTATCGATAACCAGTACATCGGTTCCGGCTTTTATTAAAGCCTCAGCTCTTTGGCTCGTATCTTTACCGACACCAACCGCTGCCGCAACTCGAAGTCTACCCATTTTATCCACGGTCGCAGCCGGATGTTCAAGTTTTTTCATGATGTCTTTAACCGTGATTAACCCTTTGAGAATACCATTTTTATCCACAATTGGTAGTTTCTCAATTCGATTCTTTTTTAGAATCGCTTGTGCCTGGTATAAAGTTGTTCCAGCCGAAGCGGTGATCAGTTTTTCTCTGGTCATTACTGTTTTTAGCTTCTTATTATGATTGTCTTCAAAAATGACATCGCGTTTAGTGACGATTCCAATCAATTTACCTTTAGCATCAACGATGGGGACTCCAGAAATACCGTATTTTGCCATTACGGCTAAAGCGTCTTTAATCGTATTCTCTTCACTCAAAGTTATCGGGTCAACAATCATGCCACTCTCGGCTCGCTTCACTATTGTTACTTCTTTAGCTTGAGCGTCGATACTCAGGTTCTTATGAATCACTCCGATTCCGCCATTTTGGGCTAAAGCGATTGCCATTTTGGATTCGGTTACGGTATCCATTGCCGCACTGACTAATGGGATGTTTAATGTAATATGTCGGGAAAATTGGGTTTTGGTTTCAACCTCCCGGGGTAAGACTTTTGATTTCCGGGGTAATAAAAGAATATCATCAAAAGTTAAGCTTTCTGGAATCATAAATGTCCTCCCCTATTCTATTTTAAATTCTATTGCGGGCGGGTTTTTAAGGGTTGCTAAGACTGAGCAGTATTTATCCTGCGATATTTCATATGCCCGAGTTATATCTTCTTTATTCACTTCTCGATTGGCTTTGAATTTTACAGTAATTTTAGTATAACGTTTTGGATGTTCCGAACAACGTTCTCCTTCAACTTCAGCAACAAAGCTCTTTAGGTCAACCTTTTTCTTTTGAAGGATTGAAACGATATCAAAAGCCATACAACCGGCTAGCGAAACCAATATCAAATCGATTGGTTGAAATCCAGTTTCGGTTCCACCTACTTCCTTTTTAGTATCAATAATTATTTCATGACCCAGGTCGTCTCGGACGATGAATTGAAAACCTTTAGTCCACTTCAGCTGAACCTTTTGCACTTCACTCCTTTAAAAGTTCGATAACTTTTTCTTCGATTGTTTTAAAACCTTCTTCGCTAAAACCAATTTCTTTATGAGCCTGTTTTCCCTTTTTATCAAATACGAAAAGAGTTGGTATACTTTGAATCTCATAATTTTTGGAAGTTACTTTATCGTCTAAAAGCACCAGATAATTTATTCCCATTTCCTGCGAGAGTTTTATAACCTTATCTTTATCATCTAGAGCAACACCCAATACTAAAAGTCCTTGATTTTGGTACTTGCTATAGAGTTCAATCAGTTTTGGAATTGCCGCTCGACAGGGCGGGCACCAGGTTGCCCAAAAATCAAGGATTATTACTTTTCCTTTCAAAGCCGACAGCGTTACTTTATCACCCTTCAGTGATTCTAAGGTAAAATCGGTTTTTGCCACCGCTTGCGTAGGTATCGTTTTACCGCCGCAATTGATTAAAAGACAAAATACAAAAGTCAAAATTACAATATTTCTCATTTTTCAATACCAAGTGATTTTAATTTTTCTTCTATGTGTTCTTTCGGAACCGCGCCAATGATTTGCGTAACGACTTTGCCGTCTTTGAAAAAGAGCAAAGCCGGAATCGACATAATCGAATATTGTGCCGCTAAGTTTAATTCGTTATCGACATTTATTTTTCCAACTTTGATTTTGCCTTTATAAGCTTGGTCAATTTCTTCGAGAACCGGAGCAAGCATGCGACAAGGCATACACCAGGGTGCCCAGAAATCGACGATCGACAGCAACTGGGTGTCTAAGATTTCAGTTTTAAAATTTTTATCGGTTAGTTCTAAACTCATATTAATATATACTGATTTTATTGAGTTTTGTCAATAGACTATTTATAACTAATTCCAGCGCGATGTTTTAATAGTTCCCATTCGAAATTCACGGTTTTTTGGATTCGTTCAATCATTTCTTTGGTTAGATGGGAAAATCTGCCTTGGGGTTTTAAGTATTCTTCAATCGGAATCGGGTTTTTGGGGATTATATTGATTGTATAGTTAATACCACTTTCGCATTCGTATACTGGGAAAATATTCGATTCGACTGCCAGCCGGCAGATTTTAACCATTAAGTCGGGTGCCATTTTCCAGCCGGTAGGACAAGGCGCAAAGATATGGATGAATTTTGTCCCTTTAATCGCCTTTGCCTTTTTGAATTTACGAATCAAATCATCCGGATAAGCAATTGTAGTCGTAGCGGCATAAGGAATCCGATGGGCAATCATAATTTCGGTGATATTCTTTTTTGGTTCACTCTTCGGCGTTTTTCCCGGGGTGGTTGTGGTCCAAGCACCCCAGGGTGTAGCCGAAGAGCGCTGAATTCCGGTATTCATATATGCTTCATTATCATAACAGACATAGATAAAATCATCATTGCGTTCCGCCGCACCGGACAGTGCCTGAATTCCGATATCCAAAGTTCCGCCATCACCCGCCCATGACATAACGGTGATATCGGTTTTACCCTGAATGTCTAATCCAGCTTTTATCCCGGAAGCAGCAATTGCCGCAGTTTCGAAGGCAGTATGAAAAACTGGGGGTTTGCAAGCATGGAGTGGAAATGGACCATCAATGATTGACCAACAACAAGCTGGAATAACGATAATCGTTTTCTCGCCTAACGCCTTTAACGCCATCCGCATCGCATAAGCACCGCCACAACCCGGACAAGCAACGTGCCCTGGATACATGTATTCTTTTGGCGGGACTTCGAATTTCATAGTCTTACTCCTCGCCAGATAATCATTGAATCCGGTTTTTCACTTTTAAAGGTATAATCGACGATTTCTTCAATATCTTTGGTGGTGACGTCTCGACCGCCGATTCCAATAATAAAACCAAAGATTGGGTTTTGAATCGGTTCGCCATAAAGGGCGGATTTGATTTCTTGACAAAAGATTCCACTATGGCCAAAACCGATGTTACGGTCAATCACCGCAACCTTTTGCGCCCGTGGTAAAATTTCACGCAATTCCTTAATTGGAAAAGGTCGAAACATTCTGATTTTAAGTAGACCGACTTTCCGACCTTTAACCCTTTCCGAATCGACCACCATGCGCGCAGTACCGGTTATGGTTCCCGATGTCACAAGAATTAATTTTGCATCGTCGCAACGGTAAGCCTCAACCAAACCATAACCGCGACCCAAAATTCGTCGGAATTCTTCGTCAATCTCTTTGGCGATTTGAACTGCTTCTTCGGTAGCTTTTTGTATTTTATAACGGATTTCATAATAATGGTCAGGACCGGTTAATCCGCCAAAAGCATGAGAATTTTCAATATCAAGTTTATACGGCAAATTTACCGGGGGCAAAGGTAGAAAACGGTCAACCAATTCTTGTTCGGGAATATCGACCGCTTCGGAAGTATGGGAAAGGAAAAAGGCATCCAGAATCACCATCACCGGCAACAAGACTTTTTCGGCAATCTTGAAAGCTTGAATTACCGTATCCAGAACTTCCTGGTTGGATTCGCAGTAGAATTGGAGCCAGCCAACGTCTCTTTGACTCAAAGAGTCATTCTGATCAGTCCAGACCGACCAGCCTGGTGCCATCGCTCGGTTTACGTTAGCTAAAACGACTGGTAAACGGGCACCCGCTGCCCAGTGTAACATCTCATGCATCAAAGCTAAGCCCTGAGCGGAAGTTGCCGTGAAGGTTCGAGCACCGGTTGCGGCAGCAGCAATACATGCCGTCATTGCCGAGTGTTCAGATTCGACTTTAATAAATTTAGCGTTAAGTTTTCCTGAGGCGCAGAATTCGGACAAAAGTTCAACAATTTGGGTCTGGGGTGTAATCGGATAAGCGGCAATTACTTGCGAGCGGGCTAATTGGGCACCATAGGATACGGCATGGTTTCCGGTAACTACTTTCTTCATCGCGCCTCCTCTTCTTCCATTGAAATCGCATATCTTGGACACTCGTAGGCACAAACGCCGCAGCCTTTACAGAAATCAAAGTCGAACTCATATTTATTATCTGATTTCATTACCGCTAAATCCGGGCAGAAAACAAAACAGTTATCGCATTTGTCACAAATACCGCAGGAGAAACAACGTTCGGCTTCGGTATTGGTTAAAGGTTCGTTATAACCGAGATGGACCTCCTTAAAGTTCTTTTTCCGCGCTTTTATTTCTAAACTCGGCATTGCCGTTCTCGGGTTAAGTTCAAAATAGGCAAGGTTTAAGTTAGCAAATTGGGCAAGTTCGGCTTTTGGTTCGGATTTCATTTCTTTGCCCAAAAGGAAACTGTCAATCGCAATTGCTGACCTTTTACCGGCGCCAATTGCATCGACCACCATCTTAGGTCCAGTAACGCAGTCACCCGCGGCAAAAATATTTGGAACACTGGTTCTCCCCCATTCATCCGCCTCAATGCTCCAGCCGGTACACTTTAAGTCTTCGGTTAGACAAGATAAATCGATTTCTTCTCCAATTGCCGAAATTATCGAATCACAGTTAATTCGGAAGTTAGAACCTTTAATCGGAACCGGTCTTCTTCGACCTGATGCATCTGGTTTACCAAGTTTCATTTTCTGACATTCTAATTTTGTTGCACATCCTTTACTCTTTATCACTTTCACCGGTGCGATTAAGAAGTGGATTGGAATGCCCTCTTTTTCTGCCTCAGTAACTTCATCGGCTACCGCTGGCATCTCCTGTCGGGTTCGGCGGTAAAGTATCTTTGGTTTAGCGCCTAATCTAAATGCACTTCTTGCCGCATCGATTGCCGTATTACCACCACCAATCACTAAAACTTCTTGACCGATCCTTGGTCGCCTACTTAAATTGATTTTGGCTAAAAGTTCTAATCCGGAAAAAACTCCTTTAACTGCTTCATTCGGGACAGCGAGGTTTCGACTCTTATGGGCACCGGTCGCGATAAACACCGCATCAAAGCCGTGTTTTAATTCATCTAAAAAGACATCTTTACCCAGGGTGAAATTGGCTTTTATTTTTACATCTAAAGCTTCGAGTTTTTTTATTTCCTTATCAAGCACATCTTTGGGCAGCCGGTAAGACGGAATTCCAACTCTAAGCATTCCGCCGGGTTGACTGAAATGCTCGTAAATGGTAACCTTATAACCCATTTTAGCCAGATAATAGGCACAACTGAGTCCGGCTGGTCCGGAACCAATAATGGCAATTTGTTTGCCGGTTTCCGAACTCGGTTTTACTCGTTTTGCCTTTTTCACACCATAATCACCTAAAAATCTTTCGACATTATGAATTCCTAATGCTTCGTCGTATTCGCCACGGTTGCAAGCCGCTTCACAAGGGTGGAAACAAACCCGACCGGTGATGGAAGGGAAAGGATTGTCATCAATTATTAACTCATAACCTTCTAAATATTTCTTCTGTTTTGCCAGTTCCATATAACCTTGAATTTTCTCATGAGCCGGACAGGCATCATTACAGGGCGGCATTTTATCAAGATAGCGAGGTTTAAAGATTCGCCAACTGCCGGTTCGATTAACCAGCGTATTGGTCAAAGAAACTGCCCAAAGTGGGTAATCCGATTCGCGTTCTAAGGTTACCTTAGGTGGTGTCTCAGAATCTAACCATTTCATAGGCTTCTCCGGTCGCTTTAATATTATCTTCAATTTTAACTGGAACATACTCAGGTATTGACTTGTAAATATTTTCGATTTGCGCTAATTCGGAAACGCGAATGAAGGCGCCGAGTACTGCGGTATTAACGATTGGTGCGGTCTTTGGTCCCAATTTATATTTTATCGCAATGCCGGTCGCATCAATTGTCGCCACTCGGAAATTGGGAAAACTGAACTCGCGCGGGTCTTTATCCGAATTCAAAAGAATCCAGCCACCCGGTTTCAGCCCTTGCGTCACATCCTGAGTTTTCAAAAGAACCGAATCCAAAATAATTACATGGTCAGGGTCGTAAACTTTGCAGCGTAAAACAATATTTTTATCATTAAATCGTAAAAATGCCTGAACCGGAGCACCCCGTCGCTCCACTCCGAATTCAGGAAAAGTTTGAACGTATTTCCCTTCTTTAAATAACGCCGAGGCGAAGATTTCCGAGGCGACAACTGCTCCCTGTCCACCTCGACCATGAAATCTAATCTCGGTCATTTACCTCCTCCATTAAGTTTTTAGTTTTTGGTTGTTAGATGTTAGTCTCGCTTCGTTCAACCAACTCTTCGTGCTAAGTCTAACAACTAAAAACCTATAACCAACAACTGATTTCACCATTTAATCACCATCGCTGCCCAGGTAAAACCAGTGCCGAACGCCGCCAGAACAACAATGTCGTCATTTTTTATTTTGCCTTCACGAAATGCCTCATCCAGACAAATCGGAACAGTGGCGGCTGACATATTGCCGTATTTATGAATTACGATATAAGTCTTTTCAAACGGGATTCCAGTCCGTTCTCTGGTTGCTTCCATAATCCTCATATTTGCCTGATGCGGGATAAAGAGTTTCACATCTTCGGTAGTAATTTTAGCATCTTTCAATGCCTTAAGCGTTGCTTGACTCATCGCTCGAACTGCATGCTTAAAAACTTCATTACCTGCCATCGCAACCGAATGGAGTTTTTTAGCCACCGTTTCTTCCGAAGCCGGCATTCTGGTTCCACCAGCTGGCTGATACAAAAGCGGTGCTAAGTTACCATCGCAGCCCCAGTTAGAACTTAAGATTCCCGAATCACCTTTTGCTCCTTCAACCACACAAGCACCCGCACCGTCACCAAAAAGAACGCAAGTTCCTCGGTCCTGCCAATTCACTACTTTCGACATTACCTCTCCCCCACACACCAGAGCGCGTTTTGAAGTTCCAGTAGTCAAAAGATTTGCCGCAATTTCTAAGGCAAAGATAAAACCAGAACAGCCGGCACTGACATCAAATGCGGCGCTGCCCCTGATTCCTAAATTCTTTTGAACCCAACAAGCGGTTGCCGGATAAACCGTATCCGGAGTTGATGTCCCAACAATTATGGTATCGATATCTTCTGGTTTAAAACCTGCCATAGCTAAGGCTTTTCTTGATGCCTCAGCCACTAAATCCGAAGTAGCAGTTTTCTCATCGGCAATCCGACGTTCTTTAACGCCGGTACGTTCCATAATCCATTCGTCGGTCGTATCGACCATCTTTTCTAAATCAAAATTGGTTAATATTTTTTCGGGAAGTGCCGAACCAGTACCGATAATTTTCAAACGTTTCAAGTTGTATATTATTACAGGAAAAATCGCTTAGGTCAAGAAAAATTATTTGAAGTTTATCAAGAAAGAGAATTAACCACAGAGACCGCAGAGAAATCAGAGACAGATTTAACCACAGAGCACACAGAAAACAAAGAAATAAAAATATTTCACCTCTCCCCTTGTGGGAGAGGTGAGGGTGAGGGGGAACCAAAAAGAAGCAGAGTCTTTAAAGTTTTGAAAATTGGGATTTGGAGATTGTTTCGGATTGCTGCTTCCTTCGGTCACATGACTCTGCGAGTTGCGTGCTTCGAATTTCGGAATTCTAGTATACTGCCAGTATACTCAAAATTGACCCGATTTTTCATCTATCTATTTGATTTTTAATATCTTATATCAAAATTTCCCTTAGGGAGGGGGTATCACCTATGGGGTGACCCCCTAAGTGGCTTGGGGGGTCGCTTCGGAGGTTGGCTGGGGGGTTAGTTAGGGAGCGGGTTGGGAGGCAGCTTCGGGGACAAC